>OGWU01000013.1_pt1 | contig 102529 bp, 84 predicted proteins | sample 1576071 | NCBI WGS metagenome assembly OGWU01 (sample SAMEA3541582, study PRJEB24748) | human gut metagenome | biome: human gut; feature: human-associated habitat; material: faeces | place: China | collected 2012
GGCGTCCGGTCCCTGCGCGCGGCGCAGTCCGAATTCCATGATGCCGTCGCCCTGCGCGGCATAAACCACGCGGGATGCCTTTGTTGCGATAAGACACTGGTGGTTGATGATCGTCAGAATAGCAGTTTCCACGAGCTGCGCTTCCATGATCGGCGCGATCACCTTGATCAGCGGCTCGCGCGGGAAAACAACAGTACCCTCCGGGATAGCGTAGATATCGCCGCTGAAGCGGAAGGTGCTGAGGTAATCGAGAAAATCTGCGTCAAAGATATGCAGCCCTCTCAGATAAGCAATATCTTCCTCTGAGAAGCGCAGGTTTTTGATATATTCGATCACCTGCTCCAGTCCGGCAGCAATCGCGTAGCCGCCGTCGCTGGGATTGTGACGGTAAAACATATCAAAAACAACTGTTTCGTTTGTGCGGCTCTTAAAATAGCCCTGCATCATGGTCAGCTCATAGAGGTCAGTCAGAAGACTGATGTTCATTGTACTCATGATCGTTTCTCCTGTCTTTTATACATAGTGTATATGCCGCAATGCCAAAGCCTGCAGCTTATCTTGCTTATTATAACACAAATCAGAAAGATTGGACATGCATTTGAAAAAAAGTTGAAAAAAATTTAAAAAAATGAAAAAAAGGGCTTGCTTTTTTTGATAAGCTGTTCTATAATACATCGTGTTGTGACATTGGGCTATCGCCAAACGGTAAGGCAACGGACTCTGACTCCGTCATTTCAAGGTTCGAATCCTTGTAGCCCAGCTAAGAGATACTCAGATGAGTATCTCTATTTTTTTATCTTCTCATCAATTTTATCAGCGGCAGAATCCAGTGCCCGTGTATAGCGTTTTTCCAGAATATGAATCCTTGCCAGTTCAATAACGGTACATCCAATGAATACAGCAGCGATCACCAGCAGCGAATATGGAATCAATATGTTGTTTTCTGCATAGGAGGCATTTTTAAATAACGTTTTCCACAGAAAAGGACGGATATATTTATTATCATGTATCAGATATACTCCAAAAGTTGCCGAGGAAATCGTGTTGATAACCGGCTTGTATCCGATATCTGTTTTTAAAAAACCGATAAACAGCATAGCTGCTATTAAAAAAATCGGGAATTTTCGCATACCGTATAAAATTGTTGCATTTTTATAGAAGAATTCAATTTTTGTTCCCAGGAAATCGGAGACAACTGCAGACAAAAATGTCAGTAATGTAACAGCAATGGACATCCATATGTATGTGCTGCCCTTTATGTTGGTTTGGGGCTTGAATAATCTTATATATCCTGCAAAAGCATACAAAAATACAAACCACAGTAAGTCATTGCTTTGGTTAGCCTGTGCAGTAAGCGTCGGTATGATACACCAGCAGAATCCTAGCAGCAGCAGAAAATGCTGATACTGTTTTTTATTCAATGAATGCAGCAATCTATTGATATACGGAGATAAAAGATAAAGAATAAAATAGGTGCTCGCGAACCACCATTGCGAATACGTGATGGGGAAGCAGACCTTGATTAATTTTTTTATCCCAAAGGTTTCAGCTCCGCATAACGAAAAGACAATAAAGATACCGGCGGAATACGTGAATATCTGCAGCCACAGCTTTAAAACTTTATTCGTTTTCAGCGATTTGGCGGATACAAGAAAATATCCGGATATGAGCATAAAGATATTAACACCGATTTTTCCGCCAATGAGAAGAAATTGTACCCAAAACCGGGTGGCCGTAATTGTATCGCTTGAAAATTTAAAACCGCCGTGGAAAGCAAAATGATGAGCAATGATCATGATCATGGCAACAATACGCAATAACTCAATATTAGATTGGCGCGGGGCTTTGGCTGTCAGATTTTCGGTCTGCATTACATTTTGACTCCTTTTTCAAGAATTTTTGCTGTGCTTTTCTATTATGATTTTATTAGTTCCTGTTCACGCCAGCCTCAAACACCTGTTGTTTGAAGCGTGAGAACGTGATGCAAGTGTGAGCAAATCCCATTCGCGAAGCGAATTTTAAATGGATTTGCGAAGGTTACTGCGAACGGAGTGAACAGTAACGACAAATGTGCGCTTTGTGCATATTTACATGCTATAAATTCTTGACATTTTACCCGAAAAAAAGTATATTTATAAAATATGATGCGGATACTGCGGCGCTGTAAAGCAGCACTCTGAGTTACTGTTCACGCCAGCCTCAAACACCTGCTGCTTGAGGCGTGAGAACGTGATCCAGGTGTGAGCAAATCCCATTCGCGAAGCGAATTTTAAATGGATTTGCGAAGGTTGCTGTGAACGGAGTAAACAGTAACAATTTGCCGCGTGCAAATACGTGGCGCTTTACAGTTTCAAAAAATATGATAGAATAAACGTGAGACAAGTGTATCATGTCGCTTTGGGCTTCGCAAGAACGCGACGTGAGACAATTTCGGGCAAAATGTATCAAGAGTTACTGCGAACGAAGGGAACAGTAATTATCAAAATGTAACGGGAAACTGTCGGGACTGCTGCGTCAGGACGGAGGGGCTATGGATAAGAGAGCACAGGAGAATCTGCGGGTGAAAATGAGTATCGCGGACGCGCTGTTTGATCTGATGCATGAGAAGAGTATTTCAGAGATTACCGTGACAGAGATTATCCGTAAGGCGGGAGTGGCGCGCGCGTCCTATTACCGGAATTATGAGTCGAAAGAGGATGTGCTGGTGACACTGATCCGGGATGTTCTGGAATCTTTCCGCATAACGATGGATTACGATCTGTCTGATGGTATCGATGAGCATCATGTAGAGCGCTGCTTTGCATTTTTTAAAGAATATGGGGAGTATGCACTGAACCTGTACGAGTCCGGGTTTGCCTCCCTGATGCTGGATGAATTAAATCAGTTTCATGAGATGATAGCCGGGAGCATGCCTGTCAGCTCAATTAAGCGCTATGAGCTGTACATGTACATCGGCGCGCTGTTCAACACTGCGATGAAATGGCTGCAGAGCGGGGCAAAGGAAAGCCCCGCAGAGGTTGCGGCGGTATTCTGCGGCAGGTGGAAGGAGGCAGGCATATGACATACCGGATCGCAATCTGCGACGATGAGCCGGAGCAGGCGGAGGCGCTGAAAAGCATTGTTTCCGAGTGGGCAAGGAAAAATCAGAATAGCTGCAGGACAGAGCTTTTTCCGAGCGCGGAAGCATTCTGGTTTGCCTGCGGGGATGACAGCGCCTATGATATTCTGCTCCTCGATGTGGAGATGAAGGGCATGAGCGGCATCGACCTTGCCAGACGCGTGCGCGCGGAGGGCAGCAGGGCGGAGATCGTGTTTATCACCTCGCATTTTGAATTTGTCAGCGAGGGCTATGAGGTGGACGCGCTTCACTATCTCATGAAACCAGTGGCAAAGGAGAAGCTTTTTGCGGTTCTGTCGCGCGCCGCCGAAAGGCTGGCGGTCGAGCCGCCGTCTGTGATAATTTCCTGCGAGGACGGGACGGTTAAGCTTTACGAATCCGATATTTTGTATGTGGAAGCATTTCAGCACTATATTGTAATCCACACGAGGGAAAAGGAATATCGCATAAAGGAAAACATTTCCGCCTTTGAACAGAAGCTTGGCGGGGATTTTTTCCGCACGCACCGCTCTTATCTTGTTAATCTGAAAACGATTATCTGTATCAGACGCACCTCGGTTACGCTGGATACCGGGGCGGAGATTCCGGTTGCGCGCGGAAAGTACGATGATATCAACCGTGCGTTTATCGCGGGAAACTGAGGGGAAACCATGTTGAAACGAACTTATCTGAAGCTTGTAGAAATGCAGGAGGAGCAGGCGAAGCGTCATCTCGATGAGGTTCGCAACATCCATAAAGAAATGCGCGGCTACAAGCATGACTTTCATCATCATCTGCAGGCGCTGAAAGGGCAGCTGGAAGCCGGAGAGGTGGATCGCGCGATTGCCTATATCGAACAGCTTGACCAGAATCTGCAGAGCGTGGATACGCTGCTAAAAACAGGGAATGTGACGGTGGATGCGATCCTTTCCGCAAAGCTTGCGCAGGCAAAGGCGGAGGGCATCGCAGTGACGGTGCAGGCAAATCTGCCGGGAGAACTGCTGCTCTCTGATCTGGAGCTGAGCATCGTTATCGGAAATCTGCTTGGCAATGCGATCGAAGCCTGCCGGGACGCGCGGGGGGAGAAATTCATCCGCCTTTCCATCAGCATGAAGGGCTGTATGATGTATTTTTATCTGCTCAACTCTGCAGGCACGAAGAAAACGAAGGTCGGCACGCTTTTTAAGACCGGCAAGAGGGGCTTTCACGGCTTTGGGCTGCAGCGCGCTGAGACGATTCTGAAAGAACATGGCGGCTGGGTGAAATACAACAGCGAGGAAGGGGCGTTCACCTCGGAGTTTCTGGTTCCGGCAGTGCGACTGTGACGACAGGCTGCCGCCGGATTTGACTGCGATTCGGTTACTGTGAACGACGTGAACAGCAACGCGATTCGTGTACCGACAGATGCGGTTGGTGCACGAATTCTTTTTTTGGAGGAAAACGTGGTATCATGGGAGCAGAAACAAAAGGAGGGATGTGTTTTGAAAAATTTAACGGATAAGAAAAAGCCTTATCGTTCAGCGGCAGGCAATGCGCTCTGGAGCTTTCAAAATATGCTGCGGGACGCGCCGCAGTCCTTCTGGCTGATGGCGGCGGGGATTCCGCTCTCCGTTTTCCTTGCGTGGACGGAAATCAGGCTGCCGGCGCTGGTGGTGTCGGAGGTTGTAGAGAAGCAGAGCTTTTGGCGTGCGGCAGCTGCGGTCGGTATTCTGCTTGGCGCGGCCTTTGCCGCGACAGCTCTGCGGGATTTTTGCCAGAACGTGCGCTCGGCGTATCTCAGCCGGTACCGCTTTAAGCAGTATGTAGCGCTTCAGAGGAAATCTATGCGCTGCTTCTATCAGGAGTATGAAAAGAAAGCGACGCGTGATCTCCACGACCGGGCGCAGGCTGCTCTCTGGTCATATGAGGGCAGGGTAAAGCTTCTGGAGATGCCCGGGCAGAGCATGGCGCTTTTGCAGAACGCGCTCTGTTATCTCCTGTTTGGCACGGTGATATCTTTTGTCAGTCCCTGGCTGGTGCTTCTTTTGACGGCTGCTCCGGCGATCAACTGGCTCTGCGTGCGCGCATATAACCGGTACGAATACCGCACGCGCGCCGCACGGTCTGACCTTAGCCGCAGGCTGAATTACACCGCTGAAAAATCCGGCGATTTTGCCGCCGCCAAGGACATCCGCGTGTATGGAATGGCGGGGTGGCTGAAGCAGATCTACCGGGAGCTGAGCGATAAGAATGCTGCCTGGCAGAAACGTCTGAGCGGACGGCAATTCCTGATAAGGCTTGCCGATCTGGGCGTTATCCTTCTGCGCGACGGCGCGGCATACGCGGTGCTTCTTCAAATGGCGCTTGGCGGCGAGATCACCGTCGACCAGTTTGTGCTGTATTTTGCGGCGATATCCAGCTTTGCCACCTACGTGGGCAATATTATGACTGCGTGGAACGAAATGCAGGCGGCAAGTCTGGCTGTCTGTGACTTTCGCGAATATCTCGACCTGCCGGACTGCGACGGAAACGGAGCGGCGCACGCGGAGGACTTTCTGGGAAAGGCGCCGGAAATTATCTTCGATCATGTGTCTTTTTGCTATGACGGAGCGGAAAAAAACACGCTGGACGATATCAGCTTTACCTTCCGGCCGGGTGAGCGCGTGGCGCTGGTAGGCGCAAACGGAGCCGGAAAGACGACGCTCGTAAAGCTGCTGTGCGGGCTGTATCAGCCCACCGCCGGCGAGATCCGGATCGATGGCATTCCGGCGGGCGATTTTCTGCGCGACGATTATTATCGGCTGTTTTCGCCGGTGTTTCAGGATGTGCAGACCGCGTTTTTCTCGCTGGCGGAGACGGTGGCGGGCGACTTTGGAGAGCGCGTGGATAAATCCCGCGCGGAGGCGTGTATGCGAAAAGCAGGGCTTGGCAGAAAGCTGGATCTGCTGCCGCACGGCATTGATACGTGTCTTGATAAACAGATCAATAAGGAGGGCACCGAGCTTTCCGGCGGCGAGGCGCAGAAGCTGATGATGGCGCGCGCACTTTATAAGGACGCTCCGGTGCTGGTGCTCGATGAGCCGACGGCGGCGCTCGATCCGATCGCGGAAAATGAAATTTATCTCCAGTACCGCGATATGACCGAGGGGAAAACCTCCCTGTTTATTTCGCACCGGCTGGCGTCCACCAGCTTCTGCGACCGGATTCTGTTTTTGCAGAACGGGAAAATTGCGGAGGAGGGAACTCATGAGACACTGCTTGCGCAGGGCGGCGAATATGCAAAGCTTTATGAGATCCAGAGCTGCTGGTATCGCGAGGATTACAGGGGAGGTGTGCAGAAATGACGTTAAAAGAACATCTGAACATGATCTGCCGGGCGGTAAAGCTTTTATATTCATTGAGCCGCCGGTATCTGATCAGTCTGACAGCGGGAAGCATTGTGTCAGCGGTGCTGCCCTATGTGCCGATTTATTTTTCAGCGCGGCTGATCGACGCGCTGACAGCGGGCGCAGGCTTTCGGACGCTTGCGTATTATGCCGTGCTGACGGTTTCTCTTGCGGCGGTTCTGCGCCTTATAGAAGCGTGGCTGAATGCGCAGAAGGAGATCGGAGAAAAGGAGTTTGCGTGCGGCAGAGAATGGCTACCTGCGCAGAAAGCGATGGAGCTTGCCTATTCCGGCATGGAGGACCGGGAAATCGCGCTTCTGAAAGAGCGCATAAAAAGCGAGACCCAGACGGGTTATAATCTGGATATGCTGGCAGGCTGCCTGAAAGAAACGATACGCCACGCGGCGCAGATCATTGCGTCTGTCTCGCTGACGGCTTCGTTTTTTGGGCTGGAGGCAATCGCGCTGTGGGCGAAGCTTGCCTTTGCGGGCGGGGTGCTTCTGACGGCGGCGTTTGACATTTGGATGAACCGGAAAACAGCAGAGGCGCGCATGGGATATTTTGCGGGCATTACAGATGCAAATATCTGGATTGAAAAATATGTGCAGTATCTGGATCACTATACAAGCGGAAAGGACATCCGCCTGTATGCGATGGAGAAGCCGCTTGCTGATCTTGCAGACAGAAAGTATAAGGATATCTGCGGCCAGGAGCGGACGATGCTCTTTCGCTGCGCGGGATACGGCCTCGTCTCTGTACTGTTAAATTATACGCTGCGGTTTGGCGTTTATCTGCTGCTCATCCGGGCGGCGCTTGGCGGCGGGGTTTCAGTCGGCTCTATCGCGCAGTATGTGTCCTGCGTAATGCTGCTCCTGACGGCGGCTTCCGGGCTTGTAAAGGCGTGGCAGGGCGCGCTGATAAACAACCGCTATCTCAAACGCTATTTCTCATATTTTGATATCCCGAATCCCATGTACCAGGGCTCTTTGTCTGTGGAAAAACGGGACGATAATGAATATGACATCGAGTTTCGCGACGTATCCTTCCGCTATCCGAACACGGAAAGCTACGCCCTGCGGCATGTGAACATCAAGCTTAAAATAGGGGAAAGATTAGCGGTGGTCGGCATGAACGGCAGCGGAAAAACGACCTTTATCAAGCTTCTGTGCAGACTCTACGACCCGACGGAGGGCGTGATCCTGCTGAACGGCGTCGATATCCGAAAGTACGATTACGATGAGTATCTGTCCATTTTTTCGGTGGTATTCCAGGATTTCCGTCTGTTCGCTTTTTCCCTTGGGCAGAATGTTGCCGCAGCTGCAGAGTACATCGGCGAGAAGGCGGCGGACTGTCTCCGTGAGGCGGGCTTCGAGGGACGGCTCTCTAAAATGCTGAAGGGACTTGATACGAATTTATACCAGGACTTTGACCCTGAGGGCGTTGAAATTTCCGGCGGTGAGGCGCAGAAAATCGCGATCGCCAGGGCGCTTTACAAGGACGCGCCGTTTATGGTGCTCGATGAACCGACGGCTGCGCTTGATCCGGTTTCGGAATATGAGGTGTACAGGAAATTCAGCGAGATTTCCAGCGGAAAAACGGCAATCTACATCAGCCACCGTCTGGCGTCCTGCCGGTTCTGCGACAAAATCCTCGTGTTCCATGAAGGAAGCATCGTCCAGTACGGCACGCACGAGGCGCTGCTTGCACAGGCGGGCGGCAAATATGCGGAGCTGTGGAACGCGCAGGCGCGGTATTATGTTACTTCACCCCAGCCTCAAACACCTGCTGTTTGAGGCGTGAGAACGTGATTCAGGTGTGAGCAAATCTCATTCGCGGAGCGAATTTTAAATGGATTTGCGAAGGTTACTGCGAACGGAGTGAACAGTAACGGTACTATATATAAGCAAAATGTAAGATGTCCCATTTGACAAATGATGCTCCGCACGGTATGATATTATCATGGCTTGATGTTGGAGGCAAAAGATGAAAATATATAATCACACCTACACGCCGGACTATCCGATATCGGTGAGACCGATGGGGGAAATCGCCGGTTTTCCGGTGCGCCCGGGTTCCTTTGATATCAATGGAGCGACAGCGCTCCCGGTGGGGGTAAATTTTACGATCCACACACATTACGGCACATCCGCGGAGCTTCTTCTTTTTCATAAGGGAGAGGATGAACCTTATGCGGTGCTGCCGTTCCCGGAGGAGTATAAGATCGGCGACGTCTACTCGATGATCGTGTTCGGTCTGGATATCGAGAAATTTGAGTATGCATACCGCATTGACGGTCCGTACGAGCCGGAGAAGGGGCTTTTGTTTGATAAGAGCAAGATCCTGCTTGATCCCTATGCACGCGCTGTCACCGGGCAGGGTGTCTGGGGCTGCCAGAGCGAGCAGCACTATCATGCCCGCGTCGTGAAGGATATTTTCGACTGGGGAGAGATGCGCCAGTCGAACAGAGAGCTGAGCGATCTGATCATTTATGAGCTGCATGTGCGCGGCTTTACGAAGCATGAATCCTCAGGCGTCGAGCATAAGGGTACTTTTGCAGGACTGCGTGAGAAGATCCCGTATCTGAAGCAGCTTGGGATCAATGCGGTGGAGCTGATGCCGATCTTTGAGTTTGACGAGACGATGACGGCAAGAGAGGTGGACGGCAAGCGCCTGCTGGATTATTGGGGCTACAATACGGTCAGCTTTTTTTCGCCGAACAGCAGCTATGCGTCGACCACCGAGTATAACCGTGAGGGAACCGAGCTGAAGGAGCTGATCCGGGATCTGCACAACAACGGCATAGAGGTTATTCTTGATGTGGTGTTCAACCATACTGCGGAGGGAAATGAGCAGGGACCGTCCTTTTCCTTTAAGGGCTTTGACAATAAGGTGTATTATATGCTGACGCCGGACGGAAATTATTATAATTTCAGTGGATGCGGCAATACCTTAAACTGCAATCATCCGATCGTGCGGCAGATGATTCTGGAATGTCTCCGTTACTGGACGGTGAACTACCGCGTGGACGGGTTCCGCTTCGATCTCGCAAGCATTCTGGGAAGAAAAGAGGACGGCTCTCCGATGAACAATCCGCCGCTTCTGGAATTGCTTGCCAACGATCCGGTGCTCAGCAATGTAAAGCTGATCGCGGAAGCGTGGGATGCGGGCGGCATGTACCAGGTGGGAAGCTTTCCGGCGAGCTGCCGGTGGGCGGAATGGAACGGCAGATACCGCGATTCCATCCGCGGCTTCTTAAAGGGGGACTGCTGGGAATGCACGACGGCGGCGTGGAGCATCTGCGGTTCCGGCGATTTATACGGCGGATTTTACCAGGAGCACAACGGCCGCTATGCCGGTTATAATTCCTGCATCAATTTCCTCACCTGTCACGACGGCTTTACGCTGTACGATCTGTATTCTTATAATGAGAAGCATAATGAGGGCAACGGTTGGGGAAATACGGACGGCAGCAACGACAACCGGAGCTGGAACTGCGGCGCGGAGGGCGAGACGAACGACCCGGCGGTGCTGGATCTGCGCTTCCGGATGATCCGCAATGCCTGCGCGGTGCTGATGTGCAGCCGCGGTACGCCGATGTTTCTGGCGGGGGACGAATTTGGCAACACACAGTATGGAAACAACAACGCTTACTGCCAGGATAATGAAATTTCCTGGCTGGACTGGAGACTGCTGGAGAAAAATCGGGATCTTTTTGAATTTTTCTCTTTTATGATACATTACCGCCGGGAACATGCGGTAATCAGCAGGAAGCTCCCGAATGCCGTTTGCGGGATGATGGCGATGCACACGCATGAGACGGATGCGAATAAGGAGACGGTTCTGGACAATGACAGGGCATTTGGTGTCTGTTTTGCAGGATACGACCGCAAAAAGGGCAGGGACGACCTTGTCTATGTGGCGATCAATACGTACTGGGAGGATGTAACGATCACGCTTCCGGAGATCGGAAGGAACCGCGGCTTCTGGTACCTGACGGTCAATACGGCCGGCGATGAGAGAGGGCGTTATTTCTATCGGAAAGAGGAAGAGGTCAGAATCGAGCATGAGTTTATTATGCGTCCGCGTTCTGTAGCGGTGTTTACAGGAAGGACGCGGTAAAGAATAAAGGGAGGATATTTTATGAGAGGTGTTGAAACACGAATCAGGGAGATCCGTCACCGGATTTTCCGCGAGGTAGCGCGTATGGCATACCATACCGAGTGGTCGGTGGAGAAGAGGATCGAGGAGCTGCCGTATGAGATCATTCCGGGGGAGGTCGGGAATTTCCGAAACGATGTTTTCCTGGAGCGTGCGATCGTCGGCGAGCGCCTGCGTCTCGCGATGGGACTTCCGTACCGCAGCGCGTCGGAGCATGCGCCGATTTCTGATAACATTGCGGCGGCGGACAAGGCGGAGACATATTATACGCCGCCTCTGATCAACATTATCAAATTTGCCTGCAATGCCTGTCACGAGAAGCGGGTGTTTGTGACGGACGGCTGCCGCGGCTGCCTTGCGCATCCGTGCGTGGAGGTCTGCCCGAAGGGGGCTGTGACCCTGGAGCGCACAAATGGTCGCTCGGTGATCGATCAGGATAAGTGTATCAAGTGCGGAAAGTGCGCGGAGGTCTGCTCCTATCATGCGATCATCGTGCAGGAGCGCCCGTGTGCGGCGGCGTGCGGTATGGACGCGATCCACACCGATGCGAACGGCAAGGCGGATATTGACTATGAAAAGTGTGTGTCCTGCGGCATGTGTCTGGTAAACTGCCCGTTCGGAGCAATCGCGGATAAGTCTCAGATCTTCCAGGTAATCCGTGCGATCCAGACCGGAGAGCGCGTTTACGCGGCGGTGGCGCCCGCGTTTGTCGGACAGTTCGGACCGAAGGTGACGCCGGGCAAGCTGCGTGCGGCGATGAAGGAGCTGGGCTTTGCCGACGTCTTTGAGGTGGCGATCGGCGCGGATATCTGCGCGGTACAGGAGGCGGAAGATTTTGTGAATGAGGTTCCGGAGAAGCTTCCGTTTATGGCGACCTCCTGCTGCCCGGCATGGTCCACGATGGCGAAGAAGCTGTTCCCGAAGCACGCAAACTGCGTATCCATGGCGCTCACCCCGATGACGTTGACGGCGCGTCTGATCAAGAACCAGAACGAGCGCGCGAAGGTCGTATTTATCGGACCGTGCGCGGCGAAGAAGCTGGAGGCAATGCGCAGCGATATCCGCAGCGACGTGGATTTTGTGCTGACCTTTGAGGAGATGGCGGGTATTTTTGATGCGAAGCATATCGACATTCAAAACCTGCCGGAGGATCCGGATGGCGTAAACGACGCTTCCACGGACGGACGTAACTTTGCGGTATCCGGCGGTGTGGCGCAGTCGGTTGTCAATGTGATCAAAGAAAAGTATCCGGATAAGGAGATCAAGATTGCCAACGCGGAAGGGCTGAAGGAATGCCGCAAGCTGCTGACGATGGCGACGAAGGGCAAATACAATGGCTATCTGCTGGAGGGCATGGCGTGTCCGGGCGGATGCGTTGCCGGAGCGGGAACCATGCAGCCGATCAAGAAATCGCAGACGGCGGTAAATCTCTATGCTGCCAAGGCGAACCACAAGACGTCTAGTGAGACGGAAGCGGTGAAAGAGTTGGAGAAGCTGGTAGATTAAAAAGAAAATGGCACGGTGCTCTGCATATATGCGGACGCCGTGTTTTTTATTGCCATGCATACGACAAAAACATCCGGTGGACGTTTTTTAGTGCGCCTGGCGCGGGAATATTTGAGAAAAGAAAATATACAGGTATGATAAAGAGCCACCCGATTACTGCTTTTTTCATCGAGTGGCTCTTTATGAATTTGTGACTTCCATTGGACTGTACCTTCTCTTTCTGAGATTTTTCCTTTGGCTTTTTGATTTTATCCTTTTCTGATCTGCATTCTTTCAAGATGGCTTATCTTTTCGAAATCACGTATTCTTTCAAGATGGCTTATCTTTTCAAGATCATTTGCCCTTCCCAAAATCGCTTGTCTTTTCAAAAATGCTTATCTTTTTAGGATTATCGTACTTCAGATAAAATCTTTTTATATGTTATTTTTTTAAAAGGTTTTGTTCCTTTTTTAAAGAATTCATCCTTCTTATTGAAAATTCAATTCCTTTTTTTGAAAAACTACCAGCCGATTTAAAATCTGCTTATTCTTTTTGATAACCGATCCTTTTAGGATTTGATTTCATTCTGAAAAACTTTCTGGTTTTGTTCTTCTGAAATCTCTTTTTCTTTTTGAAAGGATTTCCTTCTTTAATTTTCTTTTTTTAAAAGGTGTTCATCCTTTGTCTTTTATTTTTTTAAAAGGTTTGTTTCCTTCTCTGCTTCGTTTTTTAAAAAGGTCGATTTCCTTTTTGAGGGTGTTACTTTAATTCTTCGGTGGTCCGTCCTCCTTTTCTGTAGTATTTATATTTGTTTTTGTTGAGATTATAATAACAGATAAATAAAGGTTTGTCAACAGGAAAATTGAAAAAAATTAAATATTTTTCTATTAAGCAGATATGAACTGAAAAAGTGCAAAATTATCAGAAAATAATAAAGAATTCACAAAATACAAAAAATATTTAAAAACAGAGCAGAACGAAGTTAAACGGAAAAACTTAATAACAGGAAAGCGATCAGGCTTTGTTCTAAGCGTAGCTGATCTGCTTTCCTGCTATGTACAGAAGGGTTCATTTGCCAAATGCAGAATTATTGTTTACTGTTTTCTACATCTTCGGCGTATGCTTCGTTGAGCTTATGTTGTATTTTGAGAAATGTTTGTAATTCATCTGCATTGAAAATGCTTAATTTATCAAAGGTGTTTGCCTTACAATTATTTTCGAATTTGGTATGTTCTTTAAAAAGAAGGTATCCCTCATCTGTCAGTTTTAATTTATATTGTCTGTTATTATTTTCGTCACGGGTCTGATCTACCCACTTTTTTGTTCTCAGTTTTTTTACAATCTGTGAGCAGGCGCTTGGTGTTTTGCGAAGAATATGAGACAGATCTGTGACCGTGATATCAGGGTGCAGCGCGATTAGATCAATCATCTCTGCTTCGGCCTGGTGCAAAACAAAGTCTCCATACTGATGAGGCAGAGAATCGTATTCGTTCATCAACGCCCATGCTTCATTTTGAGATTCCCATATCTCTTCCATCAATAGAGTTCTTTTTTTATCCATGATATACCATCCTTTTGTTATTATGATTCTTATTTTTATAGTAACACATATAAGTGCGTTTCCGAAATGGAGTTTTGCATAATTCGTGTTTATTTTGCATTATTTTTTCATATTTTTCAAGATGGAATGTAAAAAATACCAATTTTATTTAACGAGCTTAAATATTTATTGTTTAAAATATCAAGATGCTTATTGACAAAAGAATAAATGCATGGTAATATATAACCAACTTAATAATTAAGCACATTAACAAATGATGGAAAGGGATATGAGGGATGAAATACAGAATGTATGGTGTTATTCCGCCAATGCTCACGCCGTTTAAAAAGGACGGAAATCTGGATGAAGAGGGTATCAGAACGTTAGTTCGCTTTTTGAATGGGAAGGTGAATGGCGTCTTTATCTGCGGATCGTATGGATCAGGGCCGCTGATGTCGGTTGAGGAGAAAAAGAAAGTCATTGATATTGTAATGGAGGAGAAAAAAGAGCTGCAGATTGTTGCACAGACAGGATGCATCACGACTAAAGATACCATAGAACTCACAAACTATGCGAAGGATGCAGGGGTAAATGCAGCTTCTGCGGTAGCGCCTTTTTACTATCATTATGGAGAGGATGATGTTGTTACATATTATAAGGACGTTATAGATGCGGTCGGGAGAGATTTCCCGTTTTACATTTATAATAATCCGAAATTCAGCGGGTATTCTGTCTCGATTAATACCATGCAGAAATTGCAGAAAATTGGTGTGGCAGGGTGTAAGGCGGCATCCTTCGACCTTATGGAGTTTGCAGATTTAATGAGAGCATTCCGGAATACGGATTTTGACCTGGCTCTGGGTACAGAAGCGTTGTGGCTTCCGGCAAGTATGTATGGAGCGAAAGCTTTTATTCCGGGACTTGGGAATGCCTTTCCGGAATTGTGTATGGAGATGTTTGAAACATCACAAAACGGAGAGTATGAAAAATGCCTTGAGATACAGATGGAGATTAACAAGATACGGGATATCATGTATCTGGCTGGTTCAACACAGTTAGCAATATATGCTTTCCTGGAATTGAGAGGCATTATGAGAGCGTATCCGAGAAAACCATTTAATGCTTCGACCCTGGAGCAGAAAGAGGATATTAGGAAAAAACTGAAAGAGATTGGGGTTCTTTAAATGGAGATCAATGTTTTAGACCGAAGAAACACAGACTGCCTGAAGTGGGATGGATTGGATGATGAGCGTGTTCTGCCTATGTGGGTAGCAGACATGGAATTTGAAACACTTCCCGAAATAATAATGGCGCTTCAGAAACGGGCGGGACATGGAGCCTATGGGTATAGTATAGAAGGGAAGGAATATAGAAAAACCGTTTGCGGGTGGATGCTGCGCCGGTTTGGCTGGCAGATAAATGAGGAATGGATTGTACAGGCTCCTGGAAATGTTGCGGCAGCAAAAATGGCTATTCAGACATTTACCAGCCCCGGTGATAAGATATTGATTCAGGAACCGGTGTATTATGTTTTCAGAGAGGCGATAGAAGAAAATAAACGGGTTGTGGTCAGCAGTGATCTGGTTGATCACGGCGGACATTATATGATCGATTATGAGGATTTTGAGAGGACGATCACAGAAAATAATATAAAAACATTTATACTATGCAATCCTCATAATCCTGTGGGAAGAGTGTTTACAGAACAGGAACTGAAAAAGCTGGGGGCTATCTGTGCGAAACACCACGTACTGGTTATCTGTGATGAAGTACACAGCGATTTTATTCTGGAGGGAAAGCATACGCCGTTTGTTGCAGCGGCGCCAGAGTGCGCAGAAAACAGCATTGTTCTTACCGGACCGAATAAGACATTTAATCTTGCGGGATTAAAATGTGCGAATGTAATTATAAAAAATGAGGAAATGCGGGGAAAATATCTGGATCATCTGGATGCCTGCGGCATGTATTCACAGAATCTGTTTTCTTACATCGCATGTGAGACGGCATACCGATATGGGGATGATTATGTGGAGAGTCTCTGCCGGGTAATAAAGAGCAATTACTGTGCATTAAAAGAGTTTACCGAAAAGGAATTCCCAAATGTTACAGTGTATCCGCTGGAGGGCACATATCTTGCGTGGATTGATATAAAAAAGCTTAAAATCCCGGATGATAAGCTGCATGAATTTTTAACAAAAGAAGCGGGAGTTTATTTTGACGAGGGAGAGCTGTTTGGGGAAGCCGGAAGAGGATTTATCCGTATAAATATTGCCTGCGCGAAAACTCAGATTATTGAAGCAATGGAAAGGCTGAAAAGGGCGGCAGTAAAAAATGATTATTGTGTGTGAAGTAACACGCATTAAATAATAACCAAAAGGGAGGAAATGAAAATGAAGAAAGCATTAGCAAAGTTACTGGCGGGAAGTCTGGCGATTGGAATCCTGGGCACGGGCATGGCAGCTGCAGCGGAAGAGGCAGGTGATGGCAACATTGTCTTTGGTCTGTCTATTGGTCTGACTGGCAGCCTTGCTCTGGAGGGAGACCGTGTGGTCAAGAGCGTTAATATGGCGATTGACGAGATTAACAGTGCGGGCGGCGTTCTTGGACGGAACCTGGAGGTTGTTGTTGAGGATGACCAGGGTGATGCAGACATGTCGTTAGTTGTTGCGAAAAAGATGGGCGAAAACAAGGACGTTGTGGCCATGCTTGGGCCGCATATGACCAATAGTGTGCTTGCAGTTGATCAGACAATGAGGGATTATACAATGCCGGCATTTGTCGGCGGTACGGCGCTGAGCATCAGTGAATTAGATAATCCCTATATTTACAGAACACGTTCATCTGACCGCCTGAATGCCGCTGCTGCAGCCAGATATCTGGTGGAAGATCTGGGAGCGACGAATATAGCATTGCTTTACAATAACGTGGATCTTGGTATAGGTGCAAAAGGAATTATAGAAGAGTATCTTGCAGAACAGGGTATGAAGCTTGCGGCTGCGGAAGCGCATAGCCCTGGAGATGTTGATATGACCGGCCAGATCCTGAATGTTAAGAATTCGGGGGCGGATGCGATCATCATCTGGTGCTATCCGGCGGAAGCCGCAATTATTACAAGACAGATCCGCGAGCTTGGCATTGACCTGCCGGTTATCGGAGGAGCTACTTTTACGAGTATAGCTTATTATGAGGCACTGGATGAGAGTATATGTGACGGAACCTATGCGGTAACAGATTTCGTTATTACCGATGAAAATAATGCAGAATTTGTGAACAGGTTTAAAGAACGCTACAATGGCGACGAGCCGGAAAATAGCTCCTTCGAGTACTATGATGCGGTATATATGCTCGCAGCGGCGATTGAAGAAGCAGGGAGCGCTGACAGGCAGGCTATTGCTGATGCAATTCCCAATATTTCAATTGAAGGAAACCAGGGAAAGTTATATGCGGATGAGTACAATGACATGGTTCACAAAGTAATCGTTGCACAGAACAACGGAAAGGAAGCGCAGGCAATTACAGTTATTACTGAATATTGATCAAAATAGGGTGCAGGTGGGATTGCCCGCCTGCATTTAAGAAATCGGGGTACAAATGAATGATAAGTACATTGGCACAATTATTAGTTACGGGAATCGCAATGGGTTTTATCTATTGCCTGGTTGCTATTGAATATACCTTAATATGGAATTCTACAGGACTTGTAAATTTTGCACATGATAAATTTATTACATTAGGGGCATATTTCTTCGGCGGAACGATGTATGTTTTATTTGGCAATAATTTTGTACTGTGCGTGATCGGAACAACAGTTGCTATGTTTTTATATGGAGTGGTTGTTTCAAAGGTGATATTTATGCCTTTAAGCAAAATGCCTACAAGGATATATGCTGTTACCGGAACCCTGATGCTTTCCATTATCATGAGAGAATCTATTCGTATTATCTGGGGTCCCGCACCGTTTACCGTTCCGAAGTGGTTGGTTGGAACGTTTTCAATGGGAACAATTATTATACCGAGAGTAAATATCATCATTATTATAATTTCTGTCATTTTGCTGATTGTCCAGAACCTCTTCTTTAAAAAGACGAAGCTGGGAAAGGGACTGACCTGTGTTTCTCAGGATAAGGAAGTAGCGGCTTTAATGGGAATTGATGTAAACAAAAATATCGCTATTTCAGTAGGTATCAGCTCTATGCTCTGCGGCTGGATCGGTATGCTGGTCATTCCGCTGTTTTCTATCAATGCGTCTATGTCCGGGACCATTGCCATGAAGGGATTCAGCGCCGGTGTCGTTGGCGGGTTCGGTACAATGGGCGGTGCAGTTGTCGGCGGACTGCTTATCGGTATCATTGAAAACCTGTATGTATTGATCGGACCGTCCACATACAAGGACGTGGTATCGTTTGTTATATTAATTTGTTTTCTGATCATCAATCCGGGTGGAATTGCCGGTCTTGTCAGTAAAAAGAAAAAGCGGAATGTCATAGCGATTGTCAAAGATTACTGTCTGGGAAAGGAGAAAAATAATGAGAAAAACAAGTAAGAAAAGTATGTTACTGTATATTTTATTAATTGTTGCTTTATTATTTATCCCGGTAGTAATCAAGAATCGTTATATGATTACGCTGGTTGACGAAATCCTTGTTTTTATCATTGCAATTCTGGGTCTGAATTATATTACGGGTCTCACCGGCGAAAGCAATATGGGAATGGCAGGAATATTTTCTCTGGGTGCCTATACTTCTGCGATCCTTACGCTGAGAACCGGGGTTTCACCGTTTGTGGGCATTCTTGCAGCTATACCAATGGGAATTTTTATCGGAAATCTTCTCGGACGTCCGAGTCTTCGCGTGAAAGGTATTTATCTGGCATTGTCAACAATGATGTTTGGGGAAATTGTGCGGCTGCTTGCAAACAATATGGTCGGGCTGACAAATGGCTCTACCGGGCTGCGGAATATTCCACATTTTTCAGTTTTCGGATATACGCTTACAAATGAGGGACAAGTTTTTTATCTGTATTTTGCAATATGTTTATTTGCCATATTTCTGTCAAACATTATATTCAGCGGCAGATGGGGAAGAGCATTTAAAGCAATACGGGATAATGAAGATGGCGTGCCTTCCTGCGGAATTGATATTGCAAAGACTAAAATAACTGCATTTACGCTATGCGCTGTATTTGGCTCGGTGGCAGGAGCGATGTTTGCACATCTGATGGGATACATCAGCCCGGATATGTTTGACTTTGATTTCATGGTTAAATTTTTTATGATGCTGATGCTTGGCGGAATTGGAACAGTTTCAGGCTCGGTTTTTGGAGCGGTGATCGTTGTGATCGTTCCGGAAGCGCTGCGCTTTCTGGGCGATTATTACTGGCTTGTTTTTAGTACCGGTATGCTTCTTTTTATTATTTTCGTACCGAATGGAATTGTCTCCCTTAAAGACAGGGTCATTGGGAAAATAGTAAAAAGGAATAATTCTTGTGGAGGACAATGACATGGGTGTGATTTTGCAGACAGAACATCTGGAAAAAAGATTCGGCGGTCTTGTTGCGGTTAATAATCTTGATCTGATCGTAAAAGATAATTGTATTAATGCATTGATCGGACCAAATGGATCGGGAAAGACGACGACCTTGAATCTTATAAGCGGGGCATTACAGCCAACCTCCGGAAGAATTGTTTTGAAGGGTCAGGATATTACTCCCTTAAAGGAATTTCAGGTGGCACGTACCGGAATACGCAGAACCTTTCAGAATCTGAAGTTGTTTTGGAGATCTACTGTACTGGAAAACGTAATGATGGGCGGTGAAGGAGACGACCAGGGAATTATGCGGTATCTGGCGAATCCATTTGCAGCAAGACGAGAAGAGGCTCTTCTGGCTGAAAAGGCTTATAGCAAGCTGGAGTATATCGGATTAGCTCATCTTGCAGATAAATCGGTAAGAGATCTGCCGTATGGACAGCAGAAGTTGATAGAGATAGCCAGAGCTTTAATGGGTGAGCCGAAATTGCTTTTGCTGGATGAACCGGCTACCGGATTAAACCCGAACGAGCGTCAGGAACTGGTTAAGCTGCTTTTGAAAATACAGAGTGACGGCGTCATAATATTGATTATCGAACATAACATGGATGTTATTATGCATACATGCGACTGGATTACTGTAATTAATTTTGGATCCAAAATAGCGGAAGGCTCACCGGACGAAATTCAAAATAATCCTCACGTAATAGAGGCGTATCTTGGTGCAAACTATAAAAAGATAAATCTGGAGGATAAGTAATGCTTAGCGTAAATAAGATAAATACATTTTATGGACCGATTCAGGCTTTATACGATGTTTACATTGAAATTGGAGAAGAGGAAATAGTATCCATTATTGGAGCAAACGGAGCCGGGAAATCCTCTCTTATGAAATCTATCATAGGTTTATGCCATCCGCAGAGCGGAGAAGTGATTTTTAACGGAGTACACCTGGAGAAGCTGCCTTCCCATAAAATTGTGCATGAAGGAGTGGTATATGTACCGGAAGGCAGAAAAATTCTTGCTAAAATGACTGTGCAGGATAATCTCGAAATGGGAGCTTATTCCAGAAAAATAAGCCGGAAGCAATTGCTGGATGATATGGAAGAGGTTTTTGATATCTTTCCGAGATTAAGGGAAAGAAGAAAGCAGCCGGGCGGAACATTGTCTGGCGGAGAGCAGCAGATGCTTGCGATAGGACGGGGACTGATGGCAGATCCGAAGCTTCTGATGCTGGATGAACCTTCTATGGGGCTGGCACCGATTATTGTAGATGAGATGTTTGCTATTATTAAGAAGATAAGTGATGAAAAGCATCTGCCGATATTATTAGTAGAACAAAATGCATTTGTAGCACTGGAAATCTCCAGAAAATGTTATGTTCTGGAAAACGGTCATATTGTTTTAAGTGGAACCAGTAAAGAGTTACAGGCCAGTGATGAGATAAAAAAGAGCTATCTGGGAGGATGATGATTTATGAAATGTATTCACCGGCTCCTGAAAGGCCGTGAACAGGAATTAATTCAGCAGAAAATACAACGTGCAATGGCAAAAGAAGGTGCTGACTATTTGCTTCTCGTACGCTGTGATAATATATTTTATGCCACGGGATTTCGCAGTAATTTTGCATACCAGTATGGTAATATGGTCGGGGATACGATTGCGGTTGTGCCGCGGCAGGGCAGGATTACTCTGATTGTCAATAATCTGGAAGAGGATAATGCACAGACAACGACAGAAGGAATTGCGGTAAAGGCATATTTGTCCGGCGCGTTCATTGATGATGGCAGTGTACTGTCCAGAAGCGATAAAACAACTGACATATATGCCGCGCTGAAGCTGGCAATGGGCATGATTTTCCGTTCGGAGAAGCATCCTGTCATAGCAACGGAAATGATGTTTCTTTCGCATGGATTATGGACAGAGCTGCAGCAGTATGATGCAGAGCTGATAAATGCGGAAAGCATTATAATGAGTGCCAGAAGAATAAAAACCTCATGGGAAATAGAAACACTGGCATCTGCGGTACGTCTGACCGAAAAGGCATGGAATCTGGTTGCGGCGGATTTAAAAGAGGGAATGAATGCCATTGAAATTAACCGCCGTTTTAAAAAGTATACCTGGGAAAATGATCCGGACTGCGCAGTTTCAGATGATCAGTTTATTCCGGCTGTCGGAAAATTTATAGGACTTGGAACGATACCGAGAGATTATAAATTACAAAATGGCGATGTAATTAAGTTTGACGCCGGCTTCCGGTATTGCGGTTACACCTCTGACATAGCAAGGACTCTGGGAATAGGAAGAGTGTCTGATAAAGCAGAAAGAATTTACGACATATTGTACCGGGCTAATCGGACAGGCGCTTCCATGCTAAAGCCGGGTGTGAAATTCTCGGAGGTTTATCAGGCGGTGAGAAACCAGGTGGAACAGTCGGAGCTTATTCCTTACTATCCGCGCGGAAATGTAGGACATGCGATAGGTGTTTCCACGCAGATATGTGAAACACCCATGTTTACGAAGAACAATGACGAGATACTGGAGCCTGGCATGGTGCTGACGCTGGAAACACCTTATTCGGGGTGGAAAGACGCTCCGGTAAACGCAGGATATAATATAGAAGACTGCTATGTTATTACGGAGACTGGCTGTATTCAGTTTACAACGGCGCCGTCAACGATATATTGGGGAAAATAGGTTTACAAGCACAAGTAATAATAATGATAAGCAAATCATACAGGAGAAGATCATGAAATATACGGTGGAAGATATTAAAAGTATTCTTTACAGCGGGGTAATCTGCGATGTTTTAGATCATATGGGATACCGCAATCAGGCGATTTCTGGGGATATTATGCCTTTAACGGATGATTCGGTTATATTTGGGCCGGCATTTACCAGTATTGGCACACAGGTGTATTCGATGCCGGAGGAACCGCTGACGGCACAGTGTAAAGTGGTAGATCAGTTGGGGGAAGACGAGATATATGTACTGGTAAACAGGGGAGAATATACGTGCGCTGTATTTGGGGAGTTGTTTGCAAATGGTGTTCTTGGAAGAAAAGGAGCGGGCGTGCTGCTTGATGGTTTTGCCAGAGATATAAAACAGCTAAAGAAAATGAATTTTCCGTTATTTTACAAGGGAAGGGATCCAAGAACCTCAAAAGGCAGATGTGAGATTAATGAGTGTCAGATACCGGTATTGTTTGACGGGGTAAGCATAAATCCCGGCGATTATATTTTTGGTGACATTGACGGTGTAGTAATTATCCCCAAAGATATTGTGGAAGAGGTTTTAGAACAGGCGCTGGCAACGGTAAAAAAAGAGGATGAAGTGCGCGCCGGTCTGCAGGCAGGGGAAAGTCTGGCACAGGTATATGCTGCTGTTGGCGCAATATAGGAGTTATTTTGGAGGGAACTCATGCAGATTATTCTGGATTGTGGAACGACCAATACAAAAATTTATTTTATTGAGGACAAAAAAAGCATAGCCGAACGATATCTTCACATGGGCATTAAGGACGTCGCCAGGTCAAATGATAAAACAAAGCTTAAAATGGACATATGGGGAAGCATCCGGCAGATCTTATCGGAAATTGACCGCACGGAAGATAATATAGAGCGGATTATTGCGTACGGGATGCTTACATCAGAAATGGGTTTTGAGGAGCTGCCGCATGCTCCTGTTCCGGCAGACTGCAGGGAGCTTGCGCGGAATGCATTGACGGTGTACGATGATCTGGCTGGCACGAAAATACCGGTTACCTATATCCGGGGACTGAAAAACGATATTTCTGTTTTTGATAACGCAAAAGACCGGCTTTTTTATTTTGATTTTATGCGCGGAGAGGAGACACAGGCAATTGGTGTTTTAAATCAAAATTATTTTGAACCGCCCTTTAATATCATCATTTTAAGTTCGCATTCGAAACTGATTAAAATCAATGAGCGGGCACAGATAGCTGCAAGCTATACGACGATGAGCGGGCAATATTATCAGATGATAAAAGAAAATTCTTCTATTGGGAAATCATTAATTGCCGATGAAAAACCGATGCAGCATACGGAGGATGATCTGATTTGCCTCGCGGAAGCTTCCTGGACGGCAGGCGGCTATACAAGAAGTACGATGCTTGTGCGCTTCATGGACGTGCTGGGCGGATATTCCGCAAGGGACAGAGATATTTTTATCCAGGCACTGCTGATCTGGGAGGACATGAATATGATAGACCTGTCACGCCGGGTGAATCCTGCAGAAAGCGATAAGTTCGTTATTATTGGACAGCAGGAGCGTGTGCGGTTATTCGAAAAAATTCTAAAGAAGCATGTAAAAGAAGAAATTGAAACAGTGCTGGTTACGGAACAGGAGGATATAAAGAATATCAATATCTCAGGAGCCCTTTCCATTTATGAGGAGACAGAAAGACTTCGATGAATTGCAAGAAAAAATTTATTTTGTACATAAAAATTGCCGGGCAGTGAATTTCTGATGCCAGGCAATTTTTATGTTGTTATTCGTGGTCCGCGCTTCCAGCGTAGAGGGAAAGCGTGACAGAATTCAGAGAAAGCTGTAGAGACAGTATCCGGCGTAGATCAGCAGCAGCGCCAGCCCCTGCAGACGGTAGCCGCGCTTCTTGATAAAGAACGGCACGGTAAGTACCAGCATGACTGCCATGGATACGGGCACGTCGATGAAGGTTGTCTGACGCTCAACCGGGAAGCTGGAGATCGCAGACGGAATACCGATCACGAGCAGCAGGTTTAAAAGGTTTGCGCCGAGCACATTTCCAAGCCCCAGGCTGGCATAGCCCTTGAGCAGGGAGGTGATGGTGGTGACAAGCTCCGGCAGCGAGGTGCCGAGTGCGATGAAGGTGACGGCGATCACACGCTCCGGTACGCCAAGCCCTTCTGCAATGATGGTGCCGTTGTCGACCAGCAGTCTTGCGCCGATAAACAGTGCAAGGGCGAAAAAGACCAGCATGAGCAGAGCGGTCGGAAGAGAGGTTTCTTCCGTCTCCGGCTCCTGCGCTTCGGCGGAACCGGCTCCGGCAAGCTTTATGTAGCCGAGGGTGTAGATGACGAAGCCGGCCAGCAGAACAAGCCCGGTCAGACGGGAGATCGTGCCGGTGAAATACTGAACGGCAAATAAAAATATGCTGAACAGGAAAAACAGCCCGACGTTCCAGTTGAAGGATTTTTTGTCCACGCCCTTCGACGGACGGCAGAGCTGGCTGATGCCCGCGATCAGCGCGGTGTTGCAGATGATGGAGCCATAGGCGTTTCCGGCGCAGATTGCGGCGGAGCCGTTAAATGCGGCGGTGGTGGACACGAGTACCTCCGGCAGTGTGGTGCCGATGCTGACAATGGTAGCTCCGACCATAATCTCGGACATGCCGAGCTTTTTTGCAACAATGACGGCATTATCCACAAATTTGTCACCGCCGATGCAGATAATGACAAGTCCAAGAATAAACAGTATAACGGGAATAAGCATAGTGGATTCCTCTTTTCTTTTTTTGATAAAATTGCCTGCGGCTCTGAAATGGACAGACCGCAGGAATATCTTGTTCATTATAATAAGAAACGTATATTTTTGCAAGGGCTTCCGGAGAAAAATGTTTGTAAAGGTTTGTAAAAAATAGACAAAAACAAAAGGTAAATTTCTACTGGTATACTAGTAGACAGTTGTGGACAGACAGGGAAGAGATATGTTACACTTATATTATCCAAAAGCAGTAAATATAAATGGAGAAGGAGAACAATGCTATGAAAATGACATTTCGCTGGTACGGTGAGGGACGTGACAACATCACGCTGAAACAGATCAGACAGATTCCGGGTATGTCCGGTCTCATGGGAGTTCTGGATGAGAAGGCTGCCGGAGAGGTCTGGGAAGAGGACGAGATCAAGGCTTATATCGATCATGTACACGAAGCAGGTCTTGAGTGTGAGGTTATCGAGAGCGTAAACGTACACGAAGATATCAAGATGGGACTTCCGACAAGAGACAAGTATATTGAAAACTACTGCACGACCATTCGCAATCTTGCAAAATACGGCGTAAAGGTAATCGTTTATAATTTCATGCCGGTATTCGACTGGCTGCGCACAGACCTTGCGCGTGAGATTCCGGAGGATGGTTCCAACAGCCTTTACTTCGATGAAAAAGAGCTTGGTGATATGACACCGGTTGACATCGTTCGCAAGACGATCGAGGACTGCAACGGATTCTCGCTTCCGGGCTGGGAGCCGGAGCGTCTGGCAGAGCTGGAAACTACGCTGAAGCGTTACGAGTCCATCACGCCGGATGATTTGAGAGCAAATTACAAGTATTTCCTGGACGGCATTATTCCGACCTGCGAGGAGTGCGGCGTAGTAATGGCATGTCATCCGGACGATCCGGGCTGGCCGATCTTCGGACTTCCGAGAATCGCTCACAGCCAGGAGGACTACGACAAGATCGTTGCCCTGCATGATTCACCGTGCAACACGCTCTGCCTGTGCACCGGTTCTCTGGGTTCCAACCCGGACAACGACATTCCGGCGATCATCCGTCACTTCGGCGAGATGAACCGCATCGGCTGTCTGCACGTGCGCAACGTAAAATACCTTGGCTACCACAAATTCCGCGAGGCTGCACATCTGTCCAGCGACGGCGATCTTGACCTTTACGAGATCATGAAGGCGGTATACGACACCTGCCCGGATACCTACATCCGTCCGGACCACGGCAGAATGATCTGGGATGAGGTTGGACGTCCGGGATATGGTCTGTATGACCGTGCGCTCGGTGCAACCTACATCAACGGTCTGTGGGAAGCGATCTGCAAGGAAAACAAGAACAAATAAATGCGTTTGCTGGAACGATATCCAAGGGAGAACGGAAGGGAATACGCGCTTCGCGTGATCAAAAATAATATCATCCGGCTGGAGCTTGCGCCGGGAAGCCGCGTCAGCGAGAAAAATCTTGCCGATGAGATGGGGCTTTCCCGGACGCCGGTGCGGGAGGCGCTGATCGAGCTTGCCAGGGGAGGAATTGTGGAAATCTATCCGCAGAGAGGCAGTATGGTGGCGCTGATCGACTACTCGCTGGTGGAGGAAGCGTGTTTCATGCGAAGCGTCATGGAAAACGCTGTGGTGCGTCTTGTCTGTGAGATGGCGAAGCCGGAGGATATCTTAAAGCTTGGAGAAAATCTGAAATTGCAGGAGTTTTATCTGGACAGCACGGACGCCGGGCGTCTGATGGAGTTGGATGACGACTTTCATAAGCTCCTGTTTGATATCGCGCAGAAAAGCCAGAGCTATCTGCTGATGCAGAACCTGACGCTGCATTTCGACCGCGTGCGCAACATGGCTCTCTCGGCGGTGAAGGAGCTGAAGATCGTGCAGGATCACCAGGCCATCGTGGAGGCGATCCGGCAGCATGACGCTGAAAGAGCCGGCGAGCTGATGGAAATTCATCTGTCGCGGTATAAGATTGACGAGGAAGCGATCCGCCGGAAATACGATGCAAAGTATTTTAAATGAGATATGTTAAGTGGGACTGCTTCGGCAGTTCCATTTATTATAGTTATGAAAAAGGAGAAAGAAAAATGATCGTACATAATGAAGAAGTACAGGCAGTGAATTGTGAGCCGGGAGTCACCAGAAAGATTCTGAGCTACTCCGAAGAGCTGATGATGACAGAGGTCTCTTTTGAAAAGGGAGCGCGCGGAAATGAGCATAAACACCCGCACCGACAGATCACTTATGTTGCAAAGGGCGAATTTGAATTCAACATGGACGGGGAAGTTCATGTAGTCAGACAGGGCGACAGTATTCTGATCCCCGGCGATATGCTGCACGGGGTTCACGCACTGGAGGAAGGAATTCTGGTGGACATTTTCACACCGATGCGGAAGGATTTCCTGTAGAAAAGGATGATTATTCACGGGAACAGAAAGGATAGGGGACGGATTTGGAGCGCGAAGGTCTATTCAAAATCGGAGATGTGGCGCGAATGTTTCATTTAAGCGTCGGGACGCTGCGCCATTATGAAAAAATCGGTATGCTGACACCGGAGTACGTGGATCAGGAGACAGGCTACCGATACTACAGTACACGTCAGTTTGAGTGCCTCAATACGATCCGTTACCTGCGCGTCCTAGATATGCCGTTGGAGCAGATCGCCGACTTTCTTGGAAACCGCGATGTGGAGCGCATCCAGGAGCTGCTTCAGCAGCAAAAAGAGACGGTGATCCAGAAGCAGCGCAAGCTGCAGATTATCGAGCGGAAGATTGATAATCGCCTGCAGCAGCTTGCGGATGCGCTTTCCTCGGAGTTGGATGTCATTCGTATGACAGAGATTCCGCCGCGGCGCATCGCATGGATACGCAATCAGCTTTCCCCAAAGACCTATCTCGATCTGGAGACTTCGATCCGCGAGCTGGAGCAGGATCAGAAGGATGCGGTGGTTTTTCTGGGGAAAGTTGGCGTAGGCATCGGCAGAGAGCGGCTTTTGGAGAAAGCATATGAACGCTATGATATGGTCTTTTTGCTGCTGGATGCGGAGGATGTCTACAGCGGTGCGACGGAGGAGCTGCCTGCGGAAAAATGTGTGACGGTGCGTTTTTGCGGGAGCCACAAAGACGCTCCCGCATATTATCAAAAGCTTGACGAGTACATGGAAGAAAACGGGCTGTGCGTTGACGGCTTTTCCAAGGAGATCACAATGATCGACGATGGATTTACCGGCGACGCAGATAAGTTTGTGACAGAAATACAGATTCCGGTGCGGCCGGGGGAATCGAAGAGGTGACAGGCGCATGAAATCCCTGCGCTTAATGATTTTGTGCGATATCCCTCAGAAATTCTTTGATAAAGGGCAGTGCCGCGCCCATGGAAACGGCGTCGCTGCGGCATTCTCCGAGAATGATGTAGGAGGTATCGTCGGAGAAGGTGGAGCGCTCCGCCACATACTGTTTTACAGCGAGGATATCCTCCTCTGTGAAGAAGGACGCAATATTTCCGCCAAGGATGACTGTATTTTCCATTACCATATGAAGATTATTGATCAGCATGGACAGATAGCGCAGGTATTTGTTCCATTTTTCAAGACAATCGGGATCACCCTGTTTTTTTCGGGCAAAAAATTCGTCCGGTTCCAGGGAAGAGCCCATGAGGAAGCTGCCGGAGCAATAGCATTCGGCGCAGCCATGCTTTCCGCAGTAGCATTCGGCGCCGTCCGGGACCAGCGTCATGTGCTCAAAGGTGCCGGACTTTCCGGTAAGACCGTTCTGGAATTCACCGCCGATGATGACGGAGCCGCCGAGATGCTGACCGAGCGACAGATAGATGGCATCGCTGATCTGGGGATTTTCCCACAGCTCGCTGACAGAGGCGCATTCGGCATCGTGGATAAATCTGCAGGGGATGGAAAAACAGTCGGCAAACGGCCGGATGGACAATCCGGTGCAGTGCAGGATCTCCCCGTATGTCATGTGGGTGCCGTCCGGGGAAGTAAGTCCCTGCATGCCGAGACCGATTCCCAGAAGCTGCTTTTCTGTGTACTGGTACTTCTGAAGAAATTCTTTTACAGTTCTTTGTAATTTCTCAAAATAATCCGGATCCGGCCGGAAAGTGATCTGATATTTTTCTTTTGCTTCTTTTTTTCCATATAGATTTAAAGCGGTAATGTAAACATTCCGGGCAAGAATCTCGATTCCTACTGCGATTTTAGCGGTGGGGATGATCTGGTAGGCGGCTGCGCGCCGACCGACCGCTGAGGTGAGCTGTCCGGATTTTTTGATCAGATTATGATCAGTCAATGTAGAAAGATGCTGCGAAACCGTGGGCAGGCTGATGGAAAGCGCGTTGGCGATCGCCTGCTTGGGACATCCCGGATTGTGGTATATATAGTGATAGACGTCTGACAGGTTTTTTTTCTTAATATCTGTAAGAGAAAATGCATCCATAGTAAACTTCCTCACTTCCGATATTATAAAGTTATTTGATAAAACTATTATATAATTTCTTTTTCGGTATTTCAATCCCCCAAAAAAGATTGCCTTTGTTTAATTTCGACAAAAAAGGAGTCCTATATTTGTGAATCATGCAGTATTGACCAATTTTATAAAATGAGTTAATATAATTATACAATAAATAAAGTCATTTTACAAAATAAAAATATAAAATGACTATCCCAAAAAAGAAAAGGAGAGAAAAACATGGGCATTATTGAGAAAATGAGATTGGACGGAAAAAAAGGCTTTGTTACCGGCGCTGCCAGAGGTATCGGAAAATGTACGGCAACCGCCTTCGCTGAAGCAGGCGCGGATGTGGCAATCGTAGACCTTGACATCGAAGAGGCAAAGAAAACCGCCGCAGAAATCGCAGAAAAAACAGGCAGAAAGGTAATCGCCATCAAAACCGACTGCACAGACAAAGACCAGGTAGACGCGATGGTTGCACAGGTCGTGCAGGAGCTCGGCGGACTTGATTTCTGCCACAACAACGCAGGCATCTGCATCAACGCCCCGGCGGAAGAAATGACCTGGGAGCAGTGGAGCAAAGTCATCAACATCAATCTGAACGGCATCTTCCTCACGGATATTGCAGCCGGAAAATACATGCTGGCAAACGGCGGCGGCTCCATCATCAACACCGCTTCCATGTCCGCACATATTGTAAATGTTCCGCAGCCGCAGTGCGCATACAATGCTTCCAAGGCGGGCGTGATCCAGCTTACAAAATCGCTCGCCATTGAATGGGCAAAACGCGGCGTGCGTGTAAACAGCATCAGCCCGGGATACATCGGAACGGAACTGACACTGAACTCCCCGACACTGATCCCGCTCATTGAGCAGTGGAATGCAATGGCACCGCTGGGAAGAATGGGAAAACCGGAGGAACTGGAGTCTATCTGCGTATACCTTGCCGGAGATACAAGCACGTTTACAACAGGATCTGATTTCATCATTGACGGAGCGTTCACCTGCTTCTAAAGTAAATGGCAAGGGAGATAAGGCAGGAAAATATGGATAAGAAAGAACTGATCATAAACGGAAAGACGGCGCTTGGGATTGAGCTGGGATCTACCAGGATCAAAGGTGTATTGACAGATCTTCGGGGAAATGTACTTGCGGTCGGCATCCATGACTGGGAAAACTCCTTTATTGACAATATCTGGACATATAGTCTGGAGGATATCCACGCTGGGATCCGGCACTGCTACAGCTCTTTGAGAGAAGAGACAGAGCAGAAATACGGTGTCACGCTGCACACGATCGGAGCGATCGGCATCAGCGCGATGATGCATGGATATATGGCACTGGATAAGGCGGGCAATCAGCTCGCCCCATTCCAGACCTGGAGAAATACCAACACACAGAAAGCGGCGGATGAGCTGACAGACCTCTTTCAGTTTAATATTCCGCTCCGCTGGTCGGTGGCACATTTATACCAGCGGATCCTGGACGGGGAAGAACACACGAAAAATCTCGACTATGTTTCCACTCTGAGCGGATATATCCACTGGAAGCTCACCGGGCAGCGGGTTCTTGGAATCGGTGACGCGGCAGGAATGTTCCCGATTGATTCGGAGACACATGATTATAATGAAGTCATGGTGAAGAAATTTGATGAGCTGATAGAGCCGTACCACTATTCCTGGAAGCTCAGAGATATTTTCCCGGCAGTGCTTATAGCGGGAGAAAATGCCGGAAGCCTGACAGAGGAGGGCGCTGCATTTCTGGATGAAAGCGGCAATCTCAGAGCGGGAATCCCGTTGTGCCCGCCGGAGGGAGACGCCGGAACCGGAATGACAGCAACAAATTCGGTAGCCCCGGCGACCGGCAATATATCTGCCGGCACCAGCACGTTTGCTATGATCGTGCTGGAAAAACAGCTCAGCAAAGTTTACCGTGAGATCGATATGGTGACAACGCCGACGGGATTTCCATGTGCGATGTCACATGCCAATAATGGAACCTCAGATCTGAATGCATGGGTAGGAATTTTCGGAGAATTTTGCAAATTAATGGGTATCCAGGCGGACGCAGGCACATTATTTGAGAAGCTTTATACGCATTCATTAAAAGGAGATGCAGATTGTGGAGGACTTCTCGCATACGGATATTATTCGGGAGAAAATATCACGATGATCAACGAAGGACGGCTGGCGTTCCTGCGCACTGCCGAGAGCAGATTTAATCTTGCGAACTTTATGAAGTCGCATCTTTATACGTCCCTGGGTGCGGTGAAAATGGGAATGGATATCCTTATGGAAGAGGAAAATGTGAAGATCGACCGGATCACAGGACACGGAGGATTTTTCAAGACGAAGGGCGTCGGACAAAGATACCTTGCGGCTGCGGTTAATACACCGGTGACGGTCATGGATACGGCCAGCGAAGGCGGCGCATGGGGAATTGCCCTTCTTGCGGCATATCTGATCGACAAAGAGCCGCAGGAAAAGCTGGAGGATTATCTGGAGAACAAAATTTTCAAGGGACTGTCCGGAGAAACGGTATGTCCGGATGAGGCAGAAGTCGAAGGATTTAAGGTATTTATGGATCGATATAAAAGAGGATTGGATATTGAAAAGTGTGCAATAGAAGTGATGAACTGGTAAGGAGACGATATGAAAAAGTGGGGAAAACGAATAGGGTATGGTATTGGGGATCTTGGGTGTAATCTTGTTTTTAGTACAATGGCATCCTATCTCATGGTATTCTATACAGACGTATTTGGAATTACGGCGGCAGCGGCCGGTACAATGATGCTGGTAACAAAATTTATTGATGCTCTGACAGATACCGGAATGGGTCTGATCGTTGATCGCACGCATACAAAATGGGGACAGGGCAGACCGTATTTCCTTATAGGAGCGGTGCCGTTTGCGGTATTTACGTTCCTGACATTCTACATTCCGGATTTTGGAAGCGGCGGGAAGCTGGTGTGGGCTTATGTGACGTACTGTCTGCTCTGCACGGCATACACAGTGGTAAATATTCCGCTGAACACGATTGTACCGAGACTTACTTCCGATATTCATGAAAGGGATATTCTGGTATCCACGCGAATGGTTTGCGCGATGGCGGGGACTGCAATCGTAATGTCGATCACGGCGCCGCTGGTAGAGTTTTTTGGAAAGGGCAACGAGGCGCGGGGCTATCTCGTAACCATGACCATTTATGGGATCGTGGCAATGCTGATCTTCTTTGTGACCTTTGCGAGCACCAAGGAGGTCGTTCCGACAACGGTTAATCAGAAGCATTCTATTCTGAGCGACTTTAAGGGACTTACAGGGCAGGCATGGATATTGTTTCTGCTGAACCTGTTTTACTTTTCACTTTATGTAGTCAGAAGCACCACCGTTATTTACTATTTCAAGTATAATCTGGGAAGAACGGACTGGCTGTCATTGGTTGGCATCCTTGGTATTCTGTCTGGACTTCCGATGCTGCTGTTGCTTCCGTCGCTGGAAAAGAAGTTCAGCAAAAGAAGCCTGATGTTTTTCAGCGTGGCGCTGTATATTGTGGGAGATCTGCTGATCTTTATCGGAAGGAATTCTGCGGCATGTCTGCTCATAGGTCTGGTGATTACCGGGCTGGGAATTTACGGTATATTTGGAATCACGTTTGCTATGCAGCCGGATGTTATTGATTATTCCGAATATAAAAAGAACGCCAGTGTGTCCGGGCTGATTGCCGCGATCCAGGGATTCTTTGTAAAAGGAGGAATGGGTCTGACAAGCTTTATTATCGGAGCTTTTCTGAAGAACGGCGGCTACGTGGCGAATGCGGTCCAGACGGAAAAAGCGCTTTCCTACATAGAAATATGCTTTATCTGGATTCCTGTTGTTTTGTGCCTGCTGATCGCAGTGCTCACCTATTTCTATAAACTGGATGGAATTCGCGGTGAGATGACAGTTGAGCTGGAAAAACGCCGGGCAGGCATGACGGCAGATAGAAACTGATCTTTATAAACGCGGAATTATAAAATCCCCTGTGCAAAAACATCTGCACAGGGGATTTTGGCTGTCACGCATCTGAAGGAAGCTGCCGGTGGCAGGTCCTGCAGGTTACAGATCAAATCCAAAATATCTCACAGCATTGTTGTAGCTGATGCCCTTGATGATCTTTTCCAGTGCTTTTTCGTCATCCGGGTATTCGCCGTTTTCTACCCAGCCGCCGATGAGCTCGCAGAGGATGCGACGGAAGTATTCATGGCGCGGATAGGACAGGAAGCTTCTGGAGTCGGTCAGCATTCCTACGAAGTTGCTGAGAATGCCGAGGTTTGCCAGAGAGGTCATCTGCTCGATCATGCCGGTCTTATTGTCGTTGAACCACCATGCGCTGCCCTGCTGGATCTTGCCGATCGCCGCGGAATCCTGGAAGCAGCCGATGATGGTGCCGATCGCCGCGTTGTCCACCGGATTCAGAGAGTACAGGATCGTTTTCGGAAGCTCATCGGTAGATACAAGCGCATTTAAGAAATCAGCGAGCTGGTCTGCCGGTGTGTAGTTGCTGATGCAGTCGAAGCCGGTATCCGGACCGAGCTTTTTGAACATCAGACCGTTGTTGTCGCGTTTGCAGCCGTAATGGAGCTGCATTACCCAGTTCAGACGATGATATTCCTTGCCGACAAAGATCATGAAGGCTGTCTTATACTTTGCCGTTTCACAAGCGGAAAGCTCGCCGCCTGCCAGACGTTTTGCGAAGATTTCTTCGATTTCTTCATCGGATGCCGGAGCATACATTACATAATCAAGACCGTGGTCGGAAACGCTGCAGCCTCTCTCATTGAAGTATTCCATGCGGTTTACGATCGCTTTTTTGAGATCAGCGAAGCTCTTAATGGAAACGCCGCTCACTTCGGAGAGCTTTGCAACGTAATCCAGGAAGGTCGGCTTTTCGATATTGGCAGCCTTGTCCGGGCGCCATGCCGGCAGTACCTGCACGTCGAAGGTCTCATCTGCCTTGATCTTTTCGTGCCATTCCAGAGAATCTACCGGATCGTCGGTGGTGCATACGAGTGTGACGCCGGAGCGTTTGATCAGCTCGCGTGCGCTCATATCCGGCTGTGCCAGCTTTTCATTGCAGAGGTTCCATACTTCTTCCGCGGTGTCTGCGCAGAGATGTCCGGTGTAGCCGAAATATCTCTGCAGCTCCAGATGGGACCAGTGATACAGCGGATTGCCGATCAGCTTTTCCAGCGTCTCCGCCCATTTCTGAAATTTCTCGCGCGCCGGAGCGTCGCCGGTGATGTAATATTCCTCTACGCCGTTGGAGCGCATCTGACGCCACTTATAATGGTCGCCGCCAAGCCACACCTCAGTGATGTTTTCGAAATGCTTGTCCTCCGCGATCTCCTGCGGATTGAGGTGGCAGTGGTAGTCGAGGATCGGCATAACCTCAGCGTAGTTGTGATACAGTTTCTTTGCGGTTTCTGTGGAAAGCAGAAAATCCTTGTCCATAAATGGTTTCATTGTAAAACCCTCCTTGAGAATATTTATATGCGTTCGGCGAAAAAGCGTGGTAAGCTTCCGCCTGCGCGAAGAACCCGGTGGGTTCTTGTTAACTGATTTCAAAGAAATCTGTTGTTCCCCGCTGCAGGATATTGGCGGAGAGCATGGTCTTGCCGGGCGCGGGCTTGCCGTCCAGCACGCTCATCAGCGCGGCGACTGCGTTGTTGCAGCAGAATTCAAGCTGATTATCTATCGAAGTAAGCTCCGGTTCGCAGCAGATGCCGAGCTGAGAATTGTTGTAGCCGATAATAGCAAACTGCGACGGAATGTCAAAATTCATAGCCTTGGCGTATTTCAGCGCGCCGATTGCCAGTTCATCATCCCCGGCGATGACCGTGTCGAACGTGAGCCCCTCGGAAGCAAGGGAGAGAAGCTTTTCCTTTGTCTCCGGGATGCTGCCGTTAAAAAGAACGATGCGCTTTGGATCGAGCGTCAGCTCTGCGGCGGCGAACGCCTCCTTAAAGCCCTTCAGCTTGCGCCTGCCGCTGTAGGAATCCGCACGGTAAAGGAATAGAAGGTCCCTTCTGCCGTGCTCCAGGCAGACGGACGCGGCCTGCTGGACGATTTCCTGATCGTCGCAGAGCGAGCAGTATACGTTCGGCGCTCTCAGATAGCCGTTTAAAATAATGACAGGCACTTCTTCGGCGGCGTCGATGATATAGCGGTTGCGCTCCGGCACAGCTTCGATAAAACTGGAGCCGACTAAAATGACGGCGTCTACTTTCTTAGCGAGCAATCGCTTTAAATATTCTGTGCGGGTGTCATAGTCGGCGCCGGTACAGCTTAAAATGGCGTCGTAATGGTTAGAGCGCAGCGCGCGTTCCAGATAATATACGGCGCGTGAGAAAAACTGGTCCGAGGAATCCGCGCACAGAAGTCCGATGGTTTTCATGGTATTTAAGCCGAGTCCGCGCGCAAAGGCATTTGGCGTATAATCATTTTCTGCCATGATAGCCAGGATTTTTTGTCTCGTTTTTTCGCTGACGCGGGCATTTCCGTTCATGACACGCGATACGGTGGCGATGGAAACGCCGGCTTTCTTTGAGATATCGTAAATGTTCATAAGCGACCTCCGGCTTCAAAATGCACTCCGGTGATTTGTGCAGCATACCTGAAAAGAAAATGTAAGCGCTTACACAACAATTGCAATTCCTGATTAGTCTATATTATACAATAGAAAAAATAAAATAGCAATGCGTTTCTGCAGATTTTAGAAAATTCCTTTTAAAACGGAAATAATGCTTGACGTTTACACTCTGCGGAATTATAATAATTGTAAGCGCTTACATAAGCGAAAAATTAAGGCAGATGTCAATGGATTTCATCCAGAAATCGAAAGGAGAAAGGTATGCAGTTAAACGAACAGGGCTTAGCAAACAGACAGGAATGGCTGAGTAAGGGGTACAGCCTTCCGGAGTTCGACCGCGAGGCAGTCAAGGCAAAAACAAAAGAGGCACCGCGCTGGATCCATTTTGGCGCAGGCAACATTTTCCGTGCGTTCCAGGCAAATGTGCTTCAGGGACTTTTAAACAAAGGGATCTGGGACAGCGGTCTGGTAGTTGCAGAGGGGTTTGATTATGAGATCGTGGAGAAAATGAACATTCCGCATGACGGCTATACCGTACTGGTTACGCTGAAGGTAGACGGTACCGTGGAAAAGACCGTAGTAGGCAGCGTTGTGGAATCTCTTACGGTAAATCCGCAGAATACGGCGGATTTTGACAGACTGAAAGAAATCTTCCGTGCAGATTCTCTGCAGATGGTCAGCTTCACCATCACAGAGAAGGGCTACAGCCTGGTGAACGGAGCAGGCGAGTTGCTTCCGGCAGTGAAGGCAGACATGGAAAAAGGACCGAAGCAGGCGGACAGCTATATCGGAAAAGTGGCTGCGCTTCTCTATGAGAGATATCTTGACGGACAGAAGCCGATCGCTATGGTAAGCATGGACAACTGCTCCCACAATGGAGACAAGCTGTACGCGGCGATCGACAAGCTGGCAAGAGTATGGGCGGAGAACGGCGTTGCAGAGGCAGGCTTTGTAGATTATGTAAACGACAAATCCAAGGTAAGCTTCCCGTGGACCATGATCGATAAGATCACACCGCGCCCGAATGCAAAGGTAGAAGAGATCCTGAGAGCGGACGGACTGGAAGAGCTTGAGCCGGTCATCACCTCCAAGAATACCTATATCGCACCGTTTGTAAACGCAGAAGAGTGCCAGTACCTTGTAATTGAAGATTCTTTCCCGAACGGCAGACCGAACCTGGAAGAGGGCGGCATCATCTTCACCGAGAGAGAAACCGTGGATAAAGTAGAGAAGATGAAAGTCTGCACCTGCTTAAACCCGCTGCATACCTCACTGGCTGTTTACGGTTGTCTGCTTGGCTATGAGCTGATTTCAGAGGAAATGAAGAATCCGGTTCTTAAGAAAATGGTTGAGACCATCGGTTACAAGGAAGGTCTTCCGGTAGTTGTAAATCCGGGCATTCTTGATCCGGAAAAATTCATTGGCGAGGTTATTAACACCAGACTGCCGAATCCGTTTATGCCGGATACGCCGCAGCGTATCGCGACTGATACCTCACAGAAGCTGGCGATCCGCTTTGGTGAGACCATCAAGGCATACGCAGCTTCCGACAAGCTTGACGTGGCGGATCTGAAGCTGATCCCGCTCGTGCTTGCAGGATGGGTTCGCTATCTGATGGCAATCGACGATAAAGGAAATGCGTTCACACTCAGCCCGGATCCGCTTCTGGCTACCGTTTGCCCGCATGTAGAGGGCATTAAGCTTGGCGAGACAGAGGGCGTGGAAGAAAAGATCCGTCCGATCCTGGAGAACCAGGCAATCTTCGGCGTAGATCTGTATGCACTTGGCATCGCTCCGTTGGTAGTTTCTTACTTCAAGGAACTGATCGCAGGACCGGGAGCTGTAGCTGCAACACTGGAGAAATACGTAAACGCATAGCATGATGCCAGGGCGCTGGATGCGCCGCAATCTGCAGGCATCATATCCGGGGGCTTTTGCCCCTGCATTATATGATAAAAAATAGAAACGGCAATGCCATATCAGGGAGGAAAAAATGAATTTAAATTTAAGACCGGCAAATGAGTGCAAATTTGATGCAGTATCTCTGGGCGAGGTTATGCTTCGTCTTGACCCCGGTGAGGGAAGAATCCGCACCGCACGTTCGTTCCGTGCATGGGAAGGCGGCGGAGAATATAATGTAGTACGTGGTCTGCGCAGATGCTTCGGCATGAAAACGGCTGTTATCACGGCGTTTGCAGACAACGAGGTTGGTAAGCTGATGGAGGATTTCATCCTGCAGGGCGGCGTTGACACTTCTCTTATCAAATGGATGAAGACCGACGGTATCGGCAGAATCTGCAGAAATGGTCTGAACTTCACAGAGAGAGGCTTTGGTATCCGCGGCGCGGTTGGATGCTCTGACCGTGCAAACACAGCGATTTCCAAAGCCACACCGGAGGATTTCGACTTTGACTATATCTTCGGCGAGCTGGGCGTGCGCTGGCTGCACACCGGCGGTATCTACGCGGCACTTTCCGAGCAGTCCTGCGAGACTGTTCTGGCAGCGATCAAGACAGCGAAGAAATACGGTACCGTAATCTCTTATGATCTGAACTATCGTCCGTCCATGTGGAGCGCGATCGGCGGACAGGCAAAGGCGCAGGAAGTAAATAAAGAAATCGCGAAATACGTGGACGTTATGATCGGAAATGAGGAAGACTTTACCGCTTGCCTTGGCTTTGAGATCGAGGGCAACGACGAGAATCTGAAGGAGCTGAATCTGGACGGCTACAAGAAGATGATCAACGAGGCTGCAAAGACCTACCCGAACTTCAAGGCGGTTGCTACCACGCTTCGTGAGGTTAAGACGGCTACTGTAAACGACTGGAGCGCGATCTGCTGGGCAGACGGCGAGATCTACAAGGCAAAGGACTACAAGGGACTGGAGATCATGGACCGTGTAGGCGGCGGCGATTCCTTCGCATCCGGTCTTGTATATGGCCTGATGACTACCGGCGATGCAGAGCTGGCAGTAAACTACGGCGCAGCGCACGGTGCACTGGCGATGACCACACCGGGCGACACCACGATGGCAAGCAAGAAGGAAGTAGAAGCGATCATGGGCGGCGCAGGCGCACGTGTACAGAGATAAAAATCTTATTTCCCCGCGGCATTGGTCAAATGCCCGTGCCCGAAAGGACTAGCCCTTGCAGGGTGTCGCAAGCACGGCGCCTGGCTCATTGCCCGCGGGTATAAAAACGGCGCATGCTTTTGTATGCACAAACGCCACCAGACTGTTTCTGACAATCTGGCGGCGTTTTTTAATTGCCATGCATACGACAAAAACGTCCGGTGGGCGTTTTTTTAATAAGAAAAATACAGCATCTGACCAGCGGTCCCTTTTGGAAAAGAAATGTTCCTCTCTGGCGGAGAAGCTTATTTTAACAGGATGGCAGCAGATTCTCTGGAGATCAGCTTTCCCTGAAGCTGTTCCGTTCTTCCGCTGCTGTTATGTTCGATCATGTCGATCAGCATTTTCGCAGCCGTGATTCCCTGCAGGCTGATGGGGTTTTTAAAGGTGGATAGTTTTGGATTAAAATAGGAGGCAATGCTGATATCATCAAATCCAATAACGCTTATATCCTCAGGCACATGATATCCCATATCGATCAGGGCTTTCATGCAGCCGATGGCGCTGAGGTCATTTCCTCCGATAAAAGCATCCGGCATTTCGCATTCGCGGTTTCTGACAAAAACACTGACTGCGTTATATGTCAGCAGCTCATCAAAGTACCCTTTCAGAATGTATTTCTCGTTCAGCGGAAGATGGCATTCCTTCATGGCATCCATATAACCGCGTTTTCGTTCCTGGCTGTCGTAGACATCCCTGGCGCCCTCGATAAAACCGATTTTTTTATGTCCCAGATTGATGAGGTGTTTTGTCGTGGTATAACCGGCATGGTAAGAGTCAAAAACCACGCTCCCAATGCAGTCGCTTTTATAAGCGCGATCCAGAAATACGGTTTTGATATGGTGCTTTTCCAGAAGCTCCAGCTCCGGAGCCTGTATCCGCTCTCCCTGAAAGACAAAAATGCCGTCGAAACGTTTTCCTAAAATCTGACTTTTGATGACGGAGCTGTTTCTGGTGGTCAGAATGTTGAGCGTGTAGCCCAGATCGGTGCACTGGCCGCTCATGGCTTCGAGCAGGACTGTAAAATAATCGCCGCCAATACTGGAGGTGAGAAAACCAAGCATATAGCTTTTTCCGGATTTCAGATAGCGTCCGCTTAAATTGGGAACGTAATTCAGCCGTTCTGCGGCCTCCAGAACCCGTGCCTTTGTCTCTTCACTTACCAGATCGGAATTATTAAGTGCGTTGGATACCGTGGAAATTGCTACACCGGCTTCTTTTGCCACGTCTTTGATCGTTACCTTTACCATAATCGTTTTATTACTCCATGAAAATTTTATACTGTCTTGTAAACGTTTTTTCGCCTATCTACATCATACAATAAGGGAATAGAAAAATCCAGTACTTTTGTAAAAAATGTACGATGTTACGATATGCAGATGGAAGGAGCGGCGGAGGCTTGGATAATTGTTTTCAATGGTCAATTTTGTGAAAACCTAACAATTTAATGACGAAAAAAAGATGGAAAATGAGGTTTTTTAAGCGATATGCACAAAGCAAAAAAGAAAAATTGGGATGAAATAAATAGGTTTTTATAAAAATATACAGCAAAAAATAAAAATTATATAAATAATTGTAAAAAAGTTCTTGATAAAAACGTTTTTATGTGGTAGTATTGAAATATCATATAAAAACGTTTCGATACCGGTGCGGAGCGCGGAGTGTGAACAAATTTTAAATGATGCGGTGTAGTAACTGCTGCAGGAAAGGTAAAAAATGAGGGAAAAAGGATCAAAAGTTCAAAAGCAACCTTTGGGTATCCGCATTAAACAGTGGTGTATTGATTTTAAGCATCAGATGCCGCTTCAGATGATGGTACTGCCGGGGATCATTTTTATGATCGTATTCAACTACATACCGATCTACGGGCTGAAAATCGCGTTCCAGAATTATACGGTAGTGGACACGCTGGACAGCGCGCGGTGGGTTGGCCTGGAAAATTTCAGAATCATCCTGACGGATAAATATTTCTGGGATTCCGTTGTGAATACGCTGGGTATCAGTCTTCTGAAGCTGTTAATCGGATTTGTGACACCTATTATTCTGGCTATTATGATTTATGAATTGAAGGACGGCCCCTTCAAGAGAATCGTGCAGACGATTTCTTATATGCCGCATTTCCTTTCATGGATTGTGCTTGGCGGTATGTTGATCACCTGGCTGTCTACCACCGGTATGTTTAACCAGATTCTGATGGGGCTGGGAATTATATCGGAAGGAAAGAACATCCTGCTGGATGCGGATAAGTATTGGTGGATCGCAGTGCTGTCGGATGTGTGGAAGAGTACAGGATGGGGGACGATCCTTTATCTGGCCTCTATGGCAGGCATTGATACTACCTACTATGAGGCGGCCCGTATCGACGGAGCCAGCAGATTAAGACAGATCTGGAGCATTACTATTCCTCTGATGAAGACGATCATCAGCCTGAATTTTATTCTGACTGTCAGTGGTCTTTTAAACTCCAACCTGGATCAGACGTTGGTATTGATGAATACGCAGAACCAGGCAAGAGCAGAGGTTATCAACTCCTATGTATACCGTATGGGTCTTTCACAGGGTGATTTCTCCTATGCAACGGCTGCCGGTCTTGGTGTTTCTATCGTTTCGGTTATTCTTCTGGTGATCGCCAACAAGCTGACCAGCAAGTTGAATGATCAGTCAGTACTGTAGGGGGATCATTATGGTGAAAAAGAAAATTTTTAGCGGAGATAAGGTTTTTGACGTAATTAATGTGATATTGCTGGTGTTGGTTACCGCGATCGTCGTTCTGCCGCTGTGGAACGTTGTGGTAAACTCTTTCAGCAGTTCTGCGGCAGTAGCCAGCGGAAAGAGCGTGTTCTGGCCCCAGGAATTTTCTGTAGATAACTACCGCGCCGTATTTCAGGATGCAAGCATCTGGAGCGCTTTCGTGATTTCTGTACTGAAAACCGTGATCGGCGTTGTCTGCCATGTGCTTTTCTGCGCAATGGTAGCCTATGGGATGAGTAAACCGGATCTGAGGGGAAGAAAATTGTATACGGTGATGGGCGTTATCACCATGTTTTTCTCAGGCGGTATGATCCCTACCTATTTATTGATTAAGTCGCTGGGACTGCTGGATAATTTCCTGGTATATATTCTGCCGGCGCTGTTCAGTTACTATGATATGGTTATTCTGATGAACTTCTTCCGTCAGGTTCCGGCCTCTCTGGAAGAGTCAGCAAAGATTGACGGAGCGGGAACATGGAGGATCTTCCTGACGATCATCCTTCCGCTGTCCAAGCCCTCGCTGGCAACCATCGCTCTGTTCCACGGCGTATCCCAGTGGAATGACTTCATGACTGCGAAGCTGTATGTCACAAATCAGGCACTGTATCCGCTGCAGATGAAACTGTATGAGATCATCGTTCAGCAGCAGCTCTCTACCATGAGAAATCCCACCGGCGTGGTGGTCGACTCTACGGCCAGAGGCGTGCAGCTTGCCACCATCGTGGTTACCACTGTACCGATTTTGATTATCTATCCTCTGCTTCAGAAGCATTTTGTATCTGGCATGATGCTGGGTGCAGTAAAAGAATAAACAAGCAATTTTTATGAAAGGAAGGAAAATAAATATGAGAAAAAACAAAAAATATGCAGCAATGCTGGCGGGAACGCTGGCGGCAGCAGCCGTTCTGACCGGATGCGGCGGTGGCGGGTCGCCAAGCCAGAAGTCTGGTGAAATTCCGGAGCTGACAGAGGATCGTTATACTCTGGATGAAAACACGCCGGCATGGCAGCTCGACAAGAAGGAGAATACCGAGCTGACCTGGTATGTGAATGCAGACTGGTGGAACACCGACTGGGGCAATGACGTAGTTACCAGGAAGATCAAAGAGGATCTGAAACTGGATGTAAAATTTATTACAGGTGATGACACCAAGCTGAACACCTTCTTTGCGGGCGGCGAAATGCCGGATATTATCACGATTCTGGATGCAAGCTCCTCTGCGGCAAATTCCGCGGCGAAATGGGCGCTTCCGCTGAATGAGCTGGCCGAGAAATATGATCCGTATTTCTTCGAGGTAGCGGCGCCGGATACACTGAACTGGTTCAGGCTGGATGACGGAAATACCTATGGATATCCGGATTATTCCAATGGTCAGGCTGATTACGACAGCGGCGCACTGAAGGCTTCCACAGCATTTGCTATCCGTAAGGATGTCTATGAAGAGCTGGGTGAGCCGGAGATGGGAACACCGGAACAGTTTCTGGATGTACTGGGACAGATTAAGGAAAAATATCCGGATCTGATACCGTTTGGTTCCAACTCCATGACAGACAGCGCCGGTTCGCTGGAAGCGGATCTTCAGAACTTCCTTGGCGTACCTGTTGAAAATGAGGATGGAACCTGGTATGATAGGGACATGGATGAGGATTATCTGACATGGATCAATGTTCTGAGCCAGGCTTACCGTAAGGGGTATATCAGCGACGATAATTTCTCTGATGACGGAACTTCCCATGAGGATAAGATCAAAGCCGGCAAATATGCCTGCGTGTTCATCGGCGGCACACCGCAGCGTTCCGGTCCGCTTCAGGTTTGGAGAAGCGGACATCCGGATGCCGAGTACATTGCGATTGACGGACCTCAGAGCACATTGGGACGCAAACCGACACTGAACCAGGCAGGACTGTCCGGCTGGATGATCAACTACATTACTAAGGATTGTAAGGATCCCATCAAGGCAATCGAACTCTTTACTTACCTGATCTCTCCGGAGGGCGGTATCCTTTGCAAATACGGTGTTGAGGGAGAAACCTATGAAATTAACAGCGAGGGTCTCTATGAGCTGCTTCCGGAAGTAAAGGAGATGCAGTTGAATGACAACGATGCCTTCAAGAAGACCTACCGTCTGTCTGAGTTCATCGTATTCGGTCATGACCGTTATGATTATCTGTCGGCCGATAAGCCGGAGGCTACCCTGCAGATGCAGGAATGGGGCGAAGGAAAACTGAAATCCCAGTTTGTTATTGAGAATATTAAACCGGATCAGGGTACTGCGGAAGCCAGAAGCCTGAGCGCTATTACGACTAACTGGTATACTACTCTGACCAGCCTGATTCGCTCCAAGGATGATACAGAGTTTAACCAGATTCTGGAAGATCACAAGAAATTCCGGGAGGACAATAACTTTGATGCCATTGTGAAGATTTACAATGAAAAGATGGCAAAGAACAGAGAAAAACTTGAAGGTAAGTAAAACATGTATATGGATGTTTACACAACAAGTTCATCGAAACGCTTTGAGAAAACCGTCATGGAATTTGTGGATCGTCCCAGAGCGGAGATGAATCTGATCAAAATCTATCCCGATGAAGTATATCAGGAGATCCTGGGATTTGGCGGCGCGCTCACAGAATCCTCCGCATACGTGTGGAGCAGAATGGGGGCGGAGAATAAAGAAAAACTGCTGGGGCTGTATTTTGGCCCCGGCAGCAACGACTATAATCTTTGCCGGATCCATATCCAGAGCTGCGATTTTTCTTTGGGAAACCGCAGCTATGTGGAAGATGGGGATGGGGAACTGACCACGTTTTCCATAGAGGGAGACCGGACGTATATCCTTCCTTTCATAAAGGCGGCGCAGGAGAAAAACGAAGAGATTTCATTTCTGGCATCTCCCTGGAGTCCTCCGGGCTTTATGAAGACCAATGGTGAGATGAATCACGGCGGAAAGCTGAAGGAAGAATATTATGATTCCTGGGCCAGGCTGATCGTGAAGTTTGTACAGGCGTATGAAAAGGAAGGCATTGTCGTTTCGCGTCTGACGCTGCAGAATGAGCCTGTGGCTGTTCAGCGCTGGGAATCCTGTATTTTCTCCGGCGAGGAGGAGCGGGAGTTTGCCTGCGGATATCTGAGAAAGCGATTGGATGAAGCCGGTTATCAGCAGGTAAAGCTGAACATCTGGGATCAAAACAAGGATCTGATCATTGAGCGGACGAAGGAGACCTTTTCCACAGAAGAAGCATATCAGGCTATTCAGGGCATTGCATTCCATTGGTATTCCGGGGATCACTTTGAAGCGCTGCGGGCTGTCCGTGACAGATATCCCGATAAGGAGATTATTTTTACGGAAGGCTGCGTGGAGTACAATGGATTTTCCAAAAGAACGGAGCATGATTTTGCGGAATCCTATGCGCACGGGTTGATCGGTGACCTGAATGCGGGGATGAATGGATTTATTGACTGGAATGTATATCTGGATCAGCAGGGCGGACCGAACCATGTGAAGAATTTCTGCGATGCGCCTGTTATGTGCGATTTGGAAAATGATACGGTGGAAGTGAAGATGTCCTATTATTATATAGGTCATTTCAGCAGATTTATCCGACGTGGTGCAAGGCGGCTGCTTACAACCAGATATACCAATAATCTGGAGTGCTGCGCCTTCCGCAACCCGGACGGGGAAATGGTACTGATCGTGATGAACGCCACAGATCAGGAACAGAAATTTGAACTTATGGTAGAGGGAAAGACCTGCCGGATGCAATTAGAGGCACATTCTATTATAACAGTCTGTTGGAAATAAAAAGATGGGGCTGTTGCAAAATATGTTTAAACGGTATTTTGCAATAGCTCCTTTTTGACGGAGGAGAGAGATGATGGACAATATAAATAAGACAGCGGTTCCCAAGAAGGGTCTCGCAGCTTTTGCCAGAAAAGCAGCGGCGGAGGGAATCGTTCTTCTGAAAAATGATGATCATATGCTGCCGTTTTCCGGAGAAGACCGGGTCGCAGTGTTTGGAAGAATGCAGATTGCTTCCTACCGCAGCGGCACGGGATCGGGCGGAGCGGTAAATGTGGCGTATGCGGTCAGCATTCTGGATGGACTGCGGGCGCAGAAGGTTTTTGCGATTGATGAAAAACTGGCGGGGGTCTATGAGGACTGGATAGCGGAGCACCCCTTTGATGACGGCGGCGGAGGCTGGGCGGCGGAACCCTGGCATCAGGAAGAAATGGAGCTGAGCCGTCAGGTGCTGGAAGCTGCCGCTGCCGCGAATAATAAGGCGGTCATTGTGATCGGACGCACCGCCGGGGAGGATAAGGACAACAGTGATGTGGAGGGCAGCTATCGTCTCACGAAAAAGGAAATGGGAATGCTGCGGGATGTCTGCGCGCATTTTGATCAGGTAGCGGTGCTGCTGAATGTCTCCAATATTATAGATATGAAATGGATGGAAGAATCCGGCATAGCTTCTTCTGTGAAGACGGTGATGTATATCTGGCAGGGAGGCATGGAGGGTGGAAATGCTGTGGCGGATGTGCTGAGCGGCGCGGTCACTCCTTCCGGGAAGCTGACAGACACGATTGCCAGAGATCTGGCAGATTACCCTTCTACAAAGAACTACGGGGGCGATACCCGCAATATTTATGAGGAAGATATTTACGTGGGGTACCGTTACTTTGAAACATTTGCCCCGGAACGGGTGATGTTTCCTTTTGGCTACGGACTATCCTACACAGATTTTGTTCTGGAGCCGGGAAACGGTATTTGTGATGAAAAAGGAAAAAAACTGGAACTGGAAGTGACAGTAAAAAATACAGGAGACCGGAGGGGCAAGGAGACTGTGCAGGTTTATGTGCAGGCGCCGCAGGGAAGGCTTGGAAAGCCGGTCAGAGTGCTGGCGTGTTTTGCTAAGACCGGGACACTGGAACCGGGCGGACAGGAAACGGTGCGTCTGTCTGTGCCGTTCGTGAATTTCGCGTCCTATGATGATGGCGGTGTAACGGGAAACAGGAGCTGCTGGGTGCTGGAAGGCGGGGAATATCATGTTTATGCAGGCAATAGCTGCAGAACGGACCAGCAGGTGTTTTTTGACGGCGCGCCATGCTTCCTGTTAAAGGAGACGCTGATACTGGAACAGTTAGAGGAAGCGTTGGCGCCGGTGCAGCCTTTTCAGAGAATTGTTCCGGGTGCGGAGGGCAAAAACGGCAGTTTTGCAATGGCCTTTGAGGATGTGCCGCTGGCACAGGCGGATCTGAAAAAAAGGATTCTGGAACGTCTTCCGAAGGAGATCCCCTTCACGGGTGACCGTGGTATTACTTTGCAGCAGGTCAGTGAGGGAATCGCTTCTCTGGATGAATTTATCGGCCAGATGAGTCCGGAGGATCTGGCAGTGATGGTGCGTGCAGAGGGCATGAGCAGTCCTATGGTAACGCCCGGAACAGCATCTGCATTTGGCGGCGTAGGGGACAGACTGCAGGAGTGGGGCATCCCCGTTGCGTGTGCGGCAGACGGACCTTCCGGCATTCGCATGGAAGGAGGCAGAAAAGCTACCCAGCTTCCCATCGGAACGCTTCTGGCGGCTACCTGGAATGTCCCGCTGATGGAGGAGCTGTATGCTCTGGAAGGACAGGAAATGGTGCTTAACCAGATCGATACATTACTGGGACCGGGTATAAATATTCGGAGAAATCCTCTCAACGGCAGAAATTTTGAATATTTTTCAGAAGACCCTCTGATGACGGGAGCTATGGCAGCCGCCGTCGTAAGGGGTATCGCGAAGAGCGGCGTTCATGCCACAGTAAAGCACTTTGCCTGCAACAGCCAGGAAAAAGACCGTTCTATGGTGGATGCAGTGGTATCGGAGCGCGCGCTGCGGGAGATTTATTTGAAAGGATTTGAAATTGCGGTGAAGGAAGGAGAGGCACAGTCCATCATGACCTCCTATAATCCTGTCAACGGTCACTGGAGCGCGTCTAATTATGATCTGCTGACAACGATTGCCCGCAGGGAATGGGGATATAATGGCATCTTTATGACCGACTGGTGGGCAAAGATGAATCATGTTATAACGGGAGGAACGGCTACGATCCAGCAGACCGGAAGTATGGTACGGGCCGGGAATGATCTGTATATGGTGGTGCGCAACAGCGGAGCTGAGAGCAACGTTCATGAAGACGATACGCTGGAGAAACTGCAGGGCGGAGAACTGACGATGGGAGAGCTGCAGCAGTGCGGAAAGAATATCTGCCGTTTCCTGATGAAAACGCCAGCCTTCCGGGAGGGAAGAACGGCAGGATATATAGAACGCACCATAATTCCGCGGGAGGAAGCTGATTCAGAAGAAATTCTGGAAGATGGGATCCGCATTCCGGCAGGCGGCTGCTTCCGGGTACGGGAGGGCGGAAGTTTTCGGGTGACGATGGGCTGCGTGTGTCCGGGAAATGAACAGATGCAGACCACGTGCAGGATCCTTCTGAATGGACAGGAGGTCAGCATCGTGCAGATCAACGGAACACACGGAAAGCTCTGCGTTTTGAAGCTTGTGAAAGTGAAGCTGGAGCCGGGCTGCTACCGGGCAGGCATAGAAATCCTGAAACCTGGCATTCAGATGGAATGGCTGGAATTAATCAGAAAATAGCAGAATGATTGTGGGTCAAAGTGCTCCGGAAGCTGACCGGAGATGAAAATTTTGCGGTAGGAGGATATGTGCCATGGAACAGGAAAAGAGCGGAAATTATCAGGAGGATCTTCATCTGGAAAATTATACGGCAAAGTATGAAGAAAAAAAGGCCGGCTGGGAAACCATGCTCTATGAGGGCGGAAGGAAAAAGGAATCGCTGAACGGATACTGGCATTATGGCGTGGATCAATACGATACCTGTCTGCGTGCCAACTGGTATAAGGAGCAGTATTATGATGAGGAAGGAAGAACGCTGCCCGTGGATTTTTCCTTTGATGAGTGGCCGGTGATGAAGCTGCCCTGCTGCTGGAATATGCAGCAGGAAGCGTATAAGCTTTATGAAGGCAGCTTCGTGTTTACCAGAAGATTCCGCTATGAGAAGCAGGGGGTGGAGCGGGTGTTTCTGAAAATCGGCGCGGCCAACTACGTATGCCGGGTGTTTCTGAACAAACAGTATGTGGGAATGCACCGGGGCGGATCTACTCCCTTTTATCTGGAGATCACGGATTTTTTACAGACGGAGAACAGGATCCTGCTGACCTGTGACAATACGAGAAAGAGCACGCAGGTGCCTATGGAAAATACGGATTGGTTTAATTATGGCGGTGTTTATCGTGATATTGAGCTGATCCGGGTGCCGGAAATATTTATCCGGGATCTGCGGATCAATCTGGAACCGGACAATACCGATTATAATGTGATTGAAGCAGAGCTAAAGCTTTCAGACATGACGAGCGGAACGGCAGAGCTGGAAATTCCGGGGCTTGGCATCCGGCAGGAAATCCCGGTTAAGGATGGCAGGGGGCAGTGCAGGATCGAGGCGAAGCCAACACTGTGGACACCGGAAAATCCGGTCCTGTATGATATCCGGGTCAGCTTTGGAGCGGATCTGGTCAGTGACCGCATGGGTTTCCGTACCATAAAGGCGGAAGGAAATACGATTTATCTGAATGGAGAGCCTGTTTTCCTGCGGGGCATCAGCTGTCATGAGGAGAGTGTGGAAAACGGAAAAGCATTGACTGACAAGGAGCGGCTGGAGAATCTGAAGCTTGCGAAGGAGCTGGGCTGCAACTATATGCGTCTGGCCCATTATCCTCACAATGAGCAAACCGCACGTCTGGCGGATGAGCTGGGCATTCTTCTGTGGGAGGAGATTCCGGTGTACTGGGCTATCGCATTCCACAATAAGGAAACGCTGGCTGACGCAAAAAATCAGCTTCTGGAGCTGATGCGCCGTGATTACAATCGCGCCAGCGTAATCATCTGGTCTGTGGGAAATGAGAATGCGGATACGGATGCGCGTCTGGCGTTTATGGGAGAGCTGGCAAATACGGCTCGTGATTATGACCATACCAGAATGGTGTCCGCCGCCTGCCTGGTGGACGGGGAGAAAAACCAGATCTGTGACCGCCTGTGCGATTACCTGGACGTTATCGGCATCAACGAATATTGCGGCTGGTATACCCCGGATTTTGAAAAGCTTCCCGAAATGCTAAAGAACAGTCATCCCGCCAAACCGGTGGTCATTACGGAGTTTGGCGCGGATGCCAGACCGGGACAACGGGGAACCATTGCGGACAAGTTCTCAGAGGATTGTCAGGCATATGTGTATGAAAGACAGGTGGAGACGCTGGAAAAGAGCGATTATATTAAGGGCATGACCCCCTGGATCCTTTACGATTTCCGCTGCCCCAGACGGCTTTCCGCCATTCAGGATTACTACAATCTGAAGGGGTTGTGCTCCGCCGATAAAAGTTATAAAAAGCCGGCATTCTTTGTATTGCAGGAGTTTTACAGGAGAATGGCTCAAAAATAATCCGTTTTTCAAAAGAGACTGTGATTTTGCATGGAAAAGTGGTATAATGCAGAAAAATATAACTTACATGAGACCGGCACAGCCGGTTGAAAGGAGATGTGACAGTCTGATTTGCAGAACGGAATACAGGAGAAGCACAAGGATGTGCACGAAAGACCGCTCGGAAGCGGAATGGGGGAGAAGATTACGGAAGGCGTTATCTGGAAGCAGCTTCTGATCTTTTTCTTCCCGATTTTGATCGGCACTTTTTTTCAGCAATTATATAACACGGTGGATGCCGTTGTGGTGGGCAGGTTTGCGGGAAAAGAAGCACTGTCCAGCGTGGGCGGTTCCTCCAGCCAGATCATCAATCTGGTGGTCGGGTTTTTTACCGGACTGACTTCCGGGGCATCGGTTATTATTTCGCAGTATTTTGGAGCGAAGAAGCGGGAGGAGCTGCAGAAGGCGCTGCATACCGCTTATGCGTTTTCCATTTTGTTCGGCATACTGATCGGACTGGCTGGCGTGGTGCTGACGCCGATGCTGCTTGCGCAGATGAACACGCCGGAGGAGCTGATGCACGATTCTGTGATGTATGTGCGGATTTATTTTGCCGGGCTGGCGTTTGTGCTGGTTTACAATATGGGTTCCGCAATTTTGCGTGCGATCGGCGATTCCAGGAGGCCGCTGTATTATCTGATCATCTGCTGCATTATCAATATCGTGCTCGACCTTGCGCTGGTGCTTGGACTGCGCCTTGGCGTGCTCGGCGTGGCGGCTGCAACCCTGTTTTCGCAGGCGGTCAGCGCTATGCTGGTTACGCGCGCACTGATGTACCATACAGAGGAGATGGAACTGCGGCTGGGCGAGATCCGGATACAGAGGGATATGCTGGGCAAGATGCTGCGCATCGGACTTCCCACCGGTATTCAGTCGAGCATGTACAGTATTTCGAATGTGCTGCTGCAGGCATCCCTGAATAATCTTGGCGTAGATACAATGGCGGCATGGGCTGCTTTTGGAAAAATCGACAGCATTGTATGGATGATCAATGGAGCATTCGGTATTTCGGTGACGACCTTTGTCGGACAAAATTTCGGCGCCGGAAAGTGGGATCGTGTGCGCAAGGGAACGCGGGACTGCCTGCTGATGACAGTGGGAACTGAGATGGCGCTCAGCGCGCTGATCGTATTTGTCGGGCAGTACCTGTTCGGCGTTTTTACATCGGATGCCGGTGTTGTGCAGATCGGAATGCGTATGGTACGGATCATTTCGCCTACCTACTGGCTGTTCGCGTTTATCGAGATTTATTCCGGCTCTTTGCGCGCACAGGGCAGCGTGCTGGTGACGACCATTATGACGCTGGTTGGCGTTTGCCTTCTGCGTGTGATCTGGGTGATGTTTATTGTGCCAAACGGAAAACTGGAGCAGCTTATTGCCTGCTACCCGATCACCTGGGTAGTGACTGCAGCGGCGATGATCATTTATTATTTCTATAAGCAGAAACGAATCGTACGGTCATTTACATAAAAAGTCTTGTAAAAAATGTCCTGTGTGCGTACAACGTTTATATAATTGTGATTATAATAATCGTGATTATATAAATAAAAAGCCGGAGGGCATTTTTATGTACATTGGAAGAAAAGGAAAGGCGGCAGTATGGTTTCTTTTGAGGAATTTCAGGATATGATAGAGGAAATTGTTCAGACCTTTCCGGAGGAGTTCTTCCGGGAGCTGAACGGCGGAGTTTTTGCGCGCAAACATCCGAAATACCACCCGGAAGGCGTTGGCCATGAGCTTTTTATCATGGGCGAATACTGCAGGCAGCACCATCTTGGGCGCTTTATTGTGATTTATTATGGTTCTTTTGCGCAGGTGTACGGGCATTTGCCGAAGGAGGATCTGGCGAAACGGCTGCGCAAAGTGCTGCTGCATGAATTCCGGCATCATCTGGAATCGCTCGCCGGGGAGCGTGATCTGGAGATCGAGGATGCGATAGAGATCGCGGAATACCGGGAGCGGCGGGGAATATAAAGATCAGGCAGATGATTTTAGAAATAGCGGGGAGACATGGAAATGAGTGGAAACCTAAAATATCAGAAACAACTGACGTTTTCTGAGATCACGGTGCAGATTACAGAGCTGGGAGAAGATTATCACATCATGCTCCGGGGCGGAGATAAGCCGCATATTGGCTGCACGGTGCTGGCCGTTCCGCGGCCGTCGCTGACCGGGGACGGAAGTATTTCTGTCACATCCTCGGTGCTGAATGTGACCGGGCACAAGGATGAGCAGCTCTGCCGTTATCTGGCGGAGGAAATTGCCAGAAAAAAACGGGCAGTCGTGGTCTGCACGGGCGGATTTCACTATGATAACATATCTTCTGCGCAGATACAGGAAGTACTTGCGGCAGTCAGAGAAATCTGCGAAAATATCATATGATTTTTAGTTTAATGAAATGGGGGTCAATGAGTATGACCAGTATAAAGGATGTTGCTCAGCGGGCAGGTGTGGGCGTGGCAACCGTGTCGAGAGTCTTGAATGAGACCGGATATGTATCGGCGGAAACGCGAAAGAAAGTACAGGATGCGATGGAAGAGCTGAATTATATTCCGAACGAATTGGCGAGGAACCTTCTTCACAAAAAAAGCGGAATTGTGGCGATTATTATACCTAAGATCTCTCATCCGTTTTTTGCAGAATTTGTATTGTATGCAGAGGAAGAATTGCTGAAAAATGGTTACAAGACAATGATATGCAGTACCTACAGCGAACAGAATTATGAGAAGGAATATTTAAATATGCTCAATCGGCACATTGTAGACGGCATTATCGCGGGCGGGCATACGCTGGCGCTGGAGGATTATGCGAGTGTCAGCAGACCTGTCGTGGCCCTGGATCGTTTTCTCGGGGAACATATTCCGACGGTTGCATCCGATCACAGGATCGGCGGCCGTCTGGCAGCGGAGAAAATGATAGAGTGCGGCTGCAAATGTGTGGTTCAGGTACAGGGAGCGCTGGTGGTTGATTCACCGTCTCATGAGCGGCATTATGAGTTTGAGCGCGTTATGAAAAAGCATGGGGTCAAGGTATATTCTTATGAGATGGAATGGAACGATTTTGATTACGGCCGTTATGAGGAGACCGCGCGGGATATTATAAAAAAGTATCCGGATATTGATGGGATATTTGCAGTGGATGTCATTGCCATGGCATTTTTAAAGCAGCTTAGCCGGATGAAGAAAAATGTTCCGGAGGATGTTCAGGTGGTAGGCTACGACGGCACATATATTTCCAAGGTGTCGGTCCCGGAGCTGACGGTTGTCGAACAGCCGATTCCGGAGCTGTCCAGACGCGCCGTAAAAATGGTGATCGGTATGATTGAAGGCAAACGGTATAAAAATAAGCTGGTACTTCTGGAGCCGCAGATGAGAATAGGCGAGAGCACCAAGAATGGGCAGAAATAAAAATTGAAGGAAACCGTGATAAATAACGTTGGTAAAAATATACAAAAATTAGAAAAGTGAAACGGATTCCATATAGATAAAAAGTCAAATAGTGCTTGACAGGGAAAAGGAATAATGGTATATTAGTAATAACTTAGAAATAGGCGCATATTTCAATGAGTAATCAGAGTTTTGTAACAGTTATTTAATAAAGAATTTCCTGCGGGAAATTCTTTAAAAAAACCAAATGTGGAAAGGTTTCCACAAGAAAGAATGGAGGGTTAGTAAATGAAAAAACAGATCAAAAAAATTGCCGCATTGGGTATCACGGCTGCTATGGCACTTTCCGCATCTATGCTCGCAAGTGCAGAAGGAGAAACACTGCGTGTATTAAACTGGGGCAATACGGAAGAAGAGCAGATTGCGAACGATGCAATTGCGCGCTTTAATGAAGCTTATCCGGATGTGACGGTGGAGCAGACCTGTGTGCCGGTAGAATCCTGGTCTGATTTTGTTCAGAAATGGATCACGATGTGTACCTCCGGCGAGACCCCGGATGTAATCAGTATCGGTCTGGAAGCTGCACAGATGGCGGTGAGCAACGATCTGCTCCTTCCGCTGAATGATATCATTGATGCGGATGAAGACCTGACCGCAAAGAAGAGTGAGTATGCGGAAGTGCTTCTTGACGGTTTCAGCGTGGATGGAAATATTTACGGTCTGCCGAATGGCACACAGACAATGGTGGTCTATTATAACAAAGAGATGTTTGACGCAGCAGGTATTGCTTATCCGCAGGATGGCTGGACATGGGATGAATTTATGGAGACGGCAAGAGCGCTGACCACAGATGAGGTATATGGTTTTGGGCTGTCCAGTTCCTACTTCCAGCTGACACCGTGGTGGGCGACAAATGATGCTTCTCTGGTGGCTGATGATGGTGTTACACCGACGATCAACAGTGAGGGTATCGTAGAAGCAGTAACTTTCTTAAATGATATGGTGAAAGAAGGGGTTACACCGGATCCGATCAGCTCTGATGTATATACGATGTTCTCCGCGAAAAAGCTCGCTATGGTTGGTGCGGGACGCTGGGTACTGAATACATGGATAGATGCAGGACTGACGAATGATACGTTTGATTGCGTACAGTGGCCGGTGAACAAGAAAGAAGGATCTGTATATGGAGGGTCTGCGTGGTGCATCAGCTCTGCGACGGAGCACCAGGATCTTGCAGTTGCACTTCTGAAAGAAATGGTTTCTGATGAAACACTGACTGCAGTGGCAGCGGGAGGCCAGCAGGTACCGCCGACAGAGGGACTGGCTACGGATACGGCGATTATGGGGACAACTCCGGATAACATTCTGGGCATCTGGAAGGCGGTTACCATTGCCTCTCCCATCTCCGCGCCGACTTATTTTGGTGATCTGGAGCAGACGACACTTCGCGCTCTCGAAGAAGTATTCTCAGGTGCAAAAGAGCCGCAGGCAGCGTTGGATGACGCACAGGCTGAAATTGAAAGTGCAATTCAGTAATACATGGAGGGCGCTCTCGGGGCGCCCTTTGATTTTTCCTGGAAATAAGGGGGAATATAGTATTGAACAAAAAGAGGTATAAAAGAAAATGGAATAAAAAAGAACTCAGAGCGGCATATTTGTTCACATTGCCGTCGTTTATAGGGTTCCTGTGTTTTGTGCTGATCCCCATTATTTGGGTCATCATTATTTCTTTTCAGAAGTATAACGTGTTTACTACCGCGAGTACCTGGGTGGGACTTAAAAACTACCAGAAAATCTTTTCAGATACCCGTTCGCTTACGGCACTGAAGAATACGCTTTGGTATACAGTCTGCTGTGCGGTTGGCAATACAGCAGCCGGTCTGATCCTGGCTGTCCTGGTGGATGATATCTTACCGAAAAAGCTCAGCGTATTTTTCCGGTCCGTCTATTTCTTTCCATCGCTGGTCGGACTGACTTTTGTGGCAATTATCTGGCAGGCATTTTTTCAGACGGATGCCGGCGTGATCAATTATTATCTGGGAAAGATCGGGATTTCAAAAATTGGTTGGCTGAGCAATCAGAGCTTTTCCAAGATATCCGTATTGATCCTGGACTGCTGGAAAAATGCCGGAATGTCGATGCTGCTGATTTTGGCGGGACTGCAGAACGTGGATCGCGGATTACTGGAGGCTGCAAGTATTGACGGAGCAAATGCCTTCCAGAGATTTTTTCGGGTAATTATTCCGGTGGCATCTCCGCAGATTTTCTTTGTGCTGATCATGAATGTGACAGGAGCCCTGAGAATCTATGAATCGGTTTATGTACTGACCGGCGGCGGACCGGGAGATTCCTCGCGAAGCCTGGTCATGCTGATTGCGGAGAAAGGCTTTACATCCTTTGATTATGGAACGGCATCGGCGCTGTCGGTCATGCTGCTGGCATTAATTGCTGTTGTAACCGTCATTCAGTTTGCAGGAAGTAAATGGTGGGTGCATTATGAATAGGAAAATTACAGTATTCGGTAAAAAAATAAAGGTGAGCCATATCCTGCTTACGATTATTATGCTGATGATCGCATTTATCATGATCGCACCATTTTTGTGGGTGTTTTCCGCATCTTTGCGGCCTTATAGTGAGGCGACTGCGCTGCCGCCAAAGTGGCTGCCGCCGTCCTTTTCAGAGATGAGGCTGAAGTATTATGCAAAGCTGTTTTCCGGCACCATTCCGTTTTTTACATTTATGGGAAACAGCCTGAAGATGAGTACTGTAATTACACTTGGCATGGTATTTCACGGAGCGATTGCGGGATATGCATATGCGAAATTTAATTTTCCGGGAAAAAACCTGATGTTTGGCATGATGATGGTAGCGATGATGGTTCCGGTACAGGTGACGATTGTTGCGCTATATAAAATCATGAATCTTCTGGGAGTTATTAACACGTCGCTTGCCGTTACACTGCCTTCTATCCTGGGGGCAAGCTGCCCGGGACTTGCCGGTGCCTTTGGTGTATTTATGATGAGGCAGTTTTTTCTGTCGGTTCCAAGAGAACTGAATGAGGCAGCTGCTATTGACGGAGCAGGACCCATCCGCACGTTTGTGGAAATTATGGTACCGATGGCAAAGTCCACGCTGGCATCGCTGGCGATCATTGTATTTACGTTTTCCTGGAATGATTATTTTACAACGTTTATCATGATTAACGATACAGAAAAATTGTCATTGCCGGTAGGAATTCTGTCCATTCGTCAGCCGTATGCAACGGGAGATAATGTAGAGTTTGCAGCAGTCGTACTGTCGATACTGCCGGTGCTGATCGTATTTATTATCGGGCAGAAGTGGATTGTGAAGAGTATGACCCATGTAGGTGTCAAAGGATAATGATATCAGTAGGAGGATTATGAAATGAATAAAGAAGCATTGCATTCGAAGGTGGAATTGTTTGAGACAGGAGGCGAGATCTCTTATCAGGGAGATGCGTCAGTGGCAAAATTTCTTCTGGGCGGTCTGGGAACCGGAAATATTGCGGTGGGTCCGAGAGGTGAGCTGAGAGACTGGGAAATTTTTAACTGGCCGGGCAAGGGACAGTTTGTGCCGTTTTCTTTCTTTGCAATCTGGGCGAAGGAAGAGGGAAAAGAACCGGTTGCCAGAATTCTGGAATCGAAAATTAAACCGCCATATTACAAATCACACGGTTTTTTAAACGGTGAGCTGGCGGGAATCCCGAGATTTGAAAAATCGAAAATGGTAGGAAAACAGCCCTTTGTATATGTAGATCTGGAGGACAGCAAGGTGCCGCTGAAGGTGCGCATGGAAGCGTATACGCCTTTTATTCCGCTTGATGCGGACAATTCCGGTATACCGACGGCTATTATCAAATATAAAATCAGTAATCCGACAAACCGGCCGATCGATGTTTCTGTAGTGGGAACGCTGGCAAATGTGGTTGGATTTGACGGATATGATGTATTTAACAATGTCAAGCTGGTTGACCAGGTGGAAAATGAGTACCGGGAAGAAGGAGAGCTGAAGGGCTGGTATTATACTGCAAAAAATCTGAAAGAAACGGATATGAAGTTTGGGTCCATGTCGATCGCGACTACCAATAAGAATGGGATCACGCATAAAAAATGGCTGCATGGACAGTGGACGGACAATGCGCAGGACTTCTGGGATGACTTTACGGAGGACGGAAAACTTACGGAAGAGGAAGAAATTGAGGCAAAGGGCTGTGATCTTTTGTCACATTACGATTTCAGCTTCCTCAATCTGAAAGAGAGAATCAGTTCTGTCAGCAGTTATGAGACGATCGGGCCAAATGAGGAGAAGGAGTTTGAGTTTTTGATTTCCTGGTATTTTCCGAACCGTCCAAAGGGCTGGATCGAGTACGACGCCGATCTGGAGCGGTATGCAAAGGGCGGATATGACAGCATCCGCAACTATTACGCAACCCTGTTTAAGGATGCGTGGGATGTCAGCCGCTATGTGGTGGAAAAGAAAGACTATCTGGAGGGCATGTCGAAGGCATTTGAGAATGCGCTGTTTGATACGACGCTCCCGATGTATGTGATCGATGCTGTGGCTTCCAATATCATGTCTATGAAGAGTCACTGCTGCTTCCGCATTGAAAACGGCAATTTCCTTGGCTGGGAGGGTATCCGTGATTATGTTGGATGCGGACAGGGAAATGTAAACCATGTGTGGAATTATGCGACTGCGGTAGCAAATCTGTTTCCGGAGCTGGAGATTACCATGCGCAATGTGGAATTCAATGTGGAGCTGGATGAAGACGGCTGCATGCCGTTCCGCGCAAGAAAGTGCCTGGGCGAGAGCAGATGGGATATGATTCCGGCGTGCGACGGGGAATTTGGTTCCATTCTGAGAGTTTACCGCGAGTGGAAGTATACCGGCGATGACGAATTCCTCAGAGGGATCTGGGATAATATGATGAAGGCGCTTGAATATTCCATTAAGGAATGGGATACGGACGGAGACGGCGTGCTGGACGGGAAGATGCATGTAACATATGATATTGAGTTTTATGGTCCGAATACCATGACCAATACCATTTACCTGGGGGCGATCAAGGGCGTGGCAGAAATGGCAGAATATCTGGGGAAAACAGAGACGGCTGAAAAATACCGCGCACTGTATGAGAAAGCGGCCCCGCTGGTGGATGAAAAGCTTTTCAATGGAGAGTATTACATTCAGGAACTGGAGGATGTGGATGCGTATCGCTATCAGTACGGACAAGGCTGCCTGACCGATCAGCTTCTGGGACAGTTTATGGCACAGACGGCAGGTCTTGGCTATGTGCTTCCGAAGGAGCATGTGAAGAAGGCGCTGGAATCTATATATAAATATAATTTCAAGGAGTGCATGGAGGATGTCCCGAATGTGCAGCGGACGTATGCGCTGAACGATGAGGCGGGACTGGTTCTCTGCTCCTGGCCAAAGGGCGGCAGACCGCGCTTCCCATTTGCATATTGTGATGAGGTGTGGACAGGCGTAGAGTATCAGGTTGCGGTTACTATGGTGAAAGAGGGTATGATTGAAGAAGCCTTTACGATCATTAAGGCAATTCGCGACCGCTATGACGGATACAAGAGATGCCCATGGAGCGAGACAGAAGCAGGCCATCACTATATCCGCCCAATGTCAAGCTTTTCTCTGATTCCGGAGCTGGCAGGGTATCAGTGTGATATGGTCCATAAGACAATGTCCTTTGCACCGGTGATCAATCAGAAGGATTACAGAACTTTCTGGATTAACGGAAAGGGCTGGGGCACTTATCATCAGACAGTGGGCAATGACGGCCAGGTGAAAAAGGAACTGAAGGTACTCTATGGAAATATTGATGGCATAAAGGTAGAATAGTATGGGGAAAGACAGATTAACTGGTATACAACCACGCACGGAAGAGGAAAAGATATGGCGCCCCCTGTATCACTTTACACCGCCGACTGCATGGATGAATGATCCAAACGGCCTCATTTATTATAAGGGATGGTATCACTTATTCTATCAGTATAATCCCAACAACTGTGACTGGGCGTCTATGCATTGGGGTCATGCGGTAAGTGAGGATATGGTTCACTGGAAGGATATGCCGATCGCACTGACCCCTGACAAAGACTATGACTGTCACCCGGAGGGAGGATGCTTTTCCGGAAGTGCGGTGGAGAAAGATGGGATCTTATATCTGTTTTACACGGCAACAACGATCATTGATGGGGAAGTGAGACAAAGCCAGTGCCTGGTAACCTCCTGTGACGGCAGTCATTTTGAGAAATTTGAGGGCAATCCGGTAATCGGCGGACCGCCCGAGGGAGCTTCGGCAGATTTCAGAGATCCGAAAGTTTTCTGCTGGAACGGAAAATGGTATATGGTCGTAGGCGGAACGGTAAATGGTACTGCGAAGGATGGCGACGGAAGAGTCTTTCTGTATGAATCGGAGGATCTGTATCACTGGAAATACCGCGGCGCAGTGCTGAAATCCAACGGAAAGCTGGGGACTATGTTTGAATGCCCGGATCTGTTTTTTCTGGATGGCAAATGGGTTTTGACCTGCTCGCCTATGAATCATCCTGAGTATAACAAGGCGCTTTACTGTGTGGGCGAAATGGATTTTGACAACTGCCGTTATACGATAGAAAAAATCGGAAATATGGATGTGGGATTTGACTATTATGCTCCGCAGTCCTTTCTTGACGCAAAAGGAAACCGTATTTTGATGGCATGGCAGAATGGCTGGCTCTGGATGCCGTGGTGCAGGGACTGGGGTCCCACCAGCAGCGAAAACTGGAGAGGGACCCTGAGTATTCCGAGAAAGGTTTCTCTGGACAAAGACTGGAATCTCTGTATGTATCCGGTGGAGGAAATTGATGAACTTGTATGCCGGAAAATAGCTTATCAGATGCTGGAGGTAGGCACAAACAGAAAATACCTTCCGGTGGCAGAAAACCGCAGCTACCGGCTGCGCCTGATGCTGGATGTGGAGAAAGTGGAATCCAGAGATCTGGAAATCTGTGTGTTGGGGAAGGGTCATCAATATACTATGATTTCGGTGGATATGATCGGACAGATCGTGTCGGTAGATAAGAGCGCGGGAGACTGTTACGAGAAGGGGAGAATGAATTGTCCAATCCGGATGGAGGGCACAAAGCTTGATATCTGTATTCTGGTGGACCGGAGCTGCGTGGAGGTGTACATCGATCACGGCAGGCACTGTATCACCACGAATGTATATCCGGGCAAAGAGCAGACAGAGTGCTGGCTGCAGACACCCTATAAGACAGCCGTGATCGATTATGTGCAGATTGATTTTATGAAGCCGTTCTGGGACACGGAGGAATAAGCCGATTTACAAAGTTCTATATCTAAATATCAGCCGGATAGGTGCTGCAGAATTCTGCGAAAAAGAGTTTTGCGGCACCGTTTTTTATGCTTTCGTTGTAGTAGAGGTATTCGTTGAAACGGCAGGCGGCGTTTGCGATACCGATGGTGAAAATATTATCTGAGGCAAATTTTTTTGCATAGCGTGGAATAATCGCGATGCCTCTGCCGATCGCCACCTGAAAAAGGGCGGAGGAGAGGTTAGGCGCCGGGATGCAGGTCACCCTGTCATGGGTGTATTTTTTTGCGAGAAGCCAGTTTTTTGCATAGGGACCAAAATACTCGTGGGAAAACGGAACGATGATATTTTCCCCCTCCAGCTCGCGAAGCTGGATCAGAGATTTTGAGATCAGCGGGTGCCCCGGATAGAGGGCGGCATAGGTGCCGTGGCTTGCGACCAGATGTGCCTGAATATCTGGCGGGATATTCTGGTATTCACACGGAGAAAAGACAAAGTCGTAGACCTGTGTCTGCAGAAGCCTTTCCGGCATCCCGCCGGATTTTACATCAAAATCAATAAAGATATCCGGATAGCGCTCCAGAAAACGTTTGACGAAGATCTGCATATGGGCGGACTGGGCAAGCTCCAGTGCGCAGGCAATGCGGATATTGCCCTGGATCGGGAGGTTCGAGATCTGTAACAGGCTGACGGCCCGGTTGCACTGGTCGATCAGACTTTCCGTTCTCTGAGCGAGCAGCTTGCCGGAATTTGTCAGAGAGACACCGTGCGTGGTGCGGAAAAACAGTTTTACGCCTAATTCCTGCTCCATATCCTGAATATGTTTGGAGAGCACGGACTGGGAGATATAGAGGTTGGCGGCGGCGCGGCTGTAGTTCAGCGCTTTGGAGAGAACCAGGAATTCATAAAGCTTTTCGGTACTGAGGCGGGCAGTTTTGCCCGGAACAAGGAGATGGGGTGCAGTCTGCTGCAGCTCCTGCTTTAAGGCATTGAAGCGGCGGATAATTTCTCTGGCATCTTCATAAAAACGGCTGCCGTCGCTGGTAAGCGCAAGCGGGGAAACGCTGCGGTTAAAAAGTGTGATTCCCAGGGAACGCTCAAAGGCGCAAAGCCGTGCACTTAATGCGGCAGGAGAAAGCAGCAATTCTCCGGCTGCTTTCTTTATACTTTTCTTTTCGGCAATTACGATAAATTCATTCAGTCTTTCTAAATCCATATATTCTCCCGTTGGTTTTCCAAACAAAAAAATAGAATAATAAAATTATAAAAATAAGCAGAAAAAATGTCAATAAAATATATGATATAAAGAAACAGAATAACAAAGAAAGGAGAATTGCTTTAAAATAAAATACAAAGGTAAAAATACAGAGAGGGGAAGCAAATTATGGACGGGAAAAAGACAGCGGGCAGGATACCATCGATGGGGAAAAAGCCGGGTGGACCGCCTGCGGGATGGCAGCCGTCGATGGCGGATATCAGTTGGGTAAAGAGAAAGTATCTGGATGTTCCGTATGCAGCAAAGAGCAGGGCACAGTGCCTGGATATTTATTTGCCGGAGGAGGGCGACGGACCCTTCCCGGTGCTGGTATATATCCATGGAGGCGGATTTGCGATGGGAGATAAGCGCGACCATCACATGGATGCTTATCTGGAAGGCATTAAGAGAGGTATGGCGGTAGCTTCGATAGAATATCGCCTGAGCAAAGAGTCAATTTTTCCGGCGGCGGTACTGGATTGCCGGGAAGCGGTTCGTTTTTTGAAGGTGCATGCGAAGGAACATCAGATTGATGTTGAAAAAATTGTGGCAATCGGCGGTTCCGCGGGCGGAAACCTGGCGGCGATGCTTGGCATGAACATTCCAAACGGAAAATTTCCGGGAGAGAAAGAGGAGCTTCTATGGGAGGAGACGCCGTTTGTGAAGGTGGCGATCGATCAGTTCGGACCGATGAATTTTAGAACGATGGATGAGCAGGCGCGCGCAAACGGCGTCAGCTGCGCAGATCACGACGAGCCGTTCTCACCAGAATCGCAGTATCTTGGCTGTGCGCTGCCGGATGCCCCCGATGCGCTGTGCGCACAGGCAAATCCGGCGACCTATATCAGCGATGCAATGGCACCGATGCTTGTGCAGCACGGTACGGCGGACCGGCTGGTTCCCTGTGAGCAGTCGGTGGAATTTGTCAAAGCGATACGTGCAAAGCTGGATCATGACCGGGTTTCTTTCGTGCCGCTGGAAGGGGCGGATCATGAGGATAAGATGTTTTTTGCAAAGGAAAATATGGATTTGGTATTTACGTTTATTTTTAATCATCTGCAGTAACTACGGAAGTAGTCTGTTTATCATTTATCAGCGAAAAAGGAGAGACGATCATGGAACAGGTGAATATTACGAATAAAACGATGGAGCTTGCAGAGTGCGCTTCCGAATGGTCCTTTGATGAAAAATACCGGTGCTGGTGTCTGGAGGATGTGCTTTATACAGAGAAGGCAACAACACCGAAATTCCAGCGCCTCAGCATTTTTGTGCCGGAGCCGTACATGAGTGAGGGCGGAAAAATCAATCTGCAGGGCAGAATGAATGGCTATTCGGCAAAGACCGTGCCGGTGATTTTTGAAAATAATTCAGCAGGCTACATGCAGATGCCGCACGTGTGGCTGGAGGGTCCGCGGTGCTATGCGCATCAGTATCTGGAGAGAGGCTTTGTATACGTATCCTGCGGAAACCGCGGCAGAGAGACAAGAGATGAAAACGGGAAGCTCTGCGGAAAATCACCGGTTAATCTGGTGGATTTAAAGACAGCAGTCCGCTTCCTCCGTCATAACCGTGCGGCGCTGCCAGGCAATTTTGACCATATTGTATCGGTGGGGTGGAGCGCGGGCGGCGCGATGTCCACTCTTCTGTCGGTGACAGGCAACAGTGAGGACTATCTGCCGTTTCTTGCGGAAAACGGTGCGTTTCTGGATGAACGCGACGATGTTTTTGCGGCGCAGATCTACTGTCCGATTATTGATCTGGAGCATGCGGATCTTGCTTATGAGTGGATGTTTGCCGCGGACCATGAGAATGAGGATTCACCGGCGGGACCTGCCGGCGTGATGACACCGTTTCAGGAGGCGCTTTCGAAAGAGCTTCAGAAGCAGTATATTTCCTATTTTAACGGTCTGAAACTGGAAGATCCGCAGACGGGGGAGACGCTTTTTATCGGAGAGGACGGCAGAAGCGGGAGCGGCTACGACTATCTGATGCAGCGCCTGCAGGATGCAGCGACGGATTATCTGACAAGATTGCAGAAGGGCGAGCTAAAGGAAACATATTCTCCGGCGGATTATCTTGCCGGAAATTATGAATATGAGAAGGAAGCGCCGATGGGCGTATCATTTCGTGACGGGAAACCGGCGGTGATCACCGCAAAAGGCGCGGACAAATCGGACTGGCTTGCGTGGGACGGGGAGCGCGCGTATATTCACGATCTGGATACCTACGTACTGAAATATCGCAGAAGGATGAAGCCGTGCACATCGTTCGATACGCTTGGCATGGACAGCGGCGAAAACGAGGTGTTCGGAACGAATGAGCATCCGTTTATGCATTTCAATAAAGAAATATCTGATGCGATCCTGGCGCTTCGGGAGCAATTCCCGGAGGAATTTGAAAAGTACTATGCAGCCTTTGCACAGGCGAAGGGCGACGATAAGCTTGATGAGCGAGTTGCGCTGATAAATCCGCTGAATTATATTGGAACGGGAAAGAAGGCGGACGCCGCGGAGCATTATCGCATCCGTGTGGGAGCCTGCGACGCCGACACATCGCTGACGGTCAGCATGACGCTTGCATTAAAGCTCTTGCAGGCAGGAAAGGATACGGATTACGCGCTGGTGTGGGATAAGCCGCACTGTGAGGCAGACTATCCGGGCGAGGTGTGCGACTGGATCGACCGTATCTGCAGACCGCAGGAGTAAGGCGTCAGACGGCGCAGTAAAAGGGAGCGCAGGCAATCCCGGAATTATGAGATGATAGGAGAAAGACAGTATGCTGGATTTGGCAAAGAGACCGTTTTATTTAAATGCAGAGCAGATTCACTGGGTGAAGGATACGCTGGCACATTTGACGACAGAGCAGAAAGCAGGACAGCTTTTTTGTGTGATGGGCGGGGATTATGAAAAGGATGAGCTGAAGGAGCTGGTGAAAAAAAGCAGAGTAGGGGGAATTTTATTCCGCCCGGCTCCGGCAGAGGAAATCTGCGAAAATTACCGCCTGCTGGATGAGGTCGCTCCGGTTCCGCTCCTGAAAGCGGCGAATCTGGAGGAAGGCGGCGCGGGAGCAACGACGGACGGGACGCTGTTTGGCTGGCCGATGATGGTGGGTGCGGCGAACGATGATGGTATGGTGGAGAAATTTGGAAAGGTCTGCGCGGCAGAAGGGCAGAGCGTTGGTGTCAACTGGACCTTTTCTCCGGTCTGCGATATCGACATGAACTACAGAAATCCGATCACCAATGTCCGCACTTATGGGAGCGATAAGGAAAAAGTAAAAAAGAATACGCAGATATATGTGGAGGCGGTGCAGAAATGCGGCGTTGCGGCGTGTGCAAAGCATTTTCCGGGCGACGGCGTGGATTACCGCGATCACCATCTGCATCCCACCTATAACAGCCTGTCGGCAGAAGAGTGGTATGGCTCCTATGGAGCAGTTTATCAGAATCTGATTGAGCATGACCTGCTGAGTATTATGGTGGGACATATTGTACAGCCGGCGGTGCAGATGGAGATCAATCCAAAGCTTTCCTTTGCAGACTGCCTCCCGGCATCGCAGAGCCGCGAGCTGCTCACCGGCGTGCTGCGCGAAAAATTCGGATTTAACGGTGTTATTACAACAGACGCGACTATCATGGGCGGCTACTGCATGGCGATGGAGCGCAGAAAGGCGATTCCGGCTTCCGTTATGGCCGGCTGCGATATGATCGTGTTCAACACAAATCTTTATGAGGATTATTCCTACATTCTGGAAGGACTGAAAACCGGACTGCTCACGGAGGAACGTCTGGACGATGCGGTAACAAGGATTCTGGCGTTAAAAGCGAAGGTATGCGGTGCGGGAAAAGACAGGACATACACCGGACTGAGCATAGATGGAAACGGAGCGTGCATCGGAAACGCACAGGAGCACAGTGCGGGCGCGCAGGACATGAGCCTGGCGCAGGCTGCCGGCTGGCATCGGGAATGCGCCGATAAATCGGTCACGCTTGTGAAAAGTCTTGCGCCGCGGGTGCTGCCAGTCACAAAAGAAAAATATCCGCAGATACGTCTGATCACGCTCGGCAAAGACGAGATTCCGGGCGGAAGCATGGCGGAGACGGCGATAGAGCTTCTGCGGCAGCGGGGCTTCGCGGTGGAACATTATCAGCCGTTTGCGGATGATCTGCATGGCTGCGCTGACCTGCCGAAGAACCGTCTGACGCTCTATCTGGCAAACTACGAGCAGGCGAGCAACCAGACGACGGTGCGCATCAACTGGTGCCCGAAGCATGCGCTGGATTCTCCACGTTTTCTGAACGAGGAGGACTGCATTTTTGTGTCGCTGGCAAATCCGTATTTACTGCAGGACGTACCGCGTGTAAAAACATATATTAATGCCTATACGGCGACGAAAACGACTATTGAGACGGTGATAGAGAAGCTGACGGGTGAGAGCGAATTTAAGGGCATCAGCCCGGCAGACGCATTTTGCGGCCTTCCGGATACGAGGATCTGACCGCAAACGCGAAAAAGATGATGCAGACAGGGGAATCTGATCGTGGCTGCAAAGAAAGATGATATTGTGATATTGGAGGAAAGAAGGGAGAGAGCCGCAGTGGCAAAAATAAATGATTTGCGCTCTGCACTGGAGCTGCTTGAGAAGATGCCGGGACAGCTTGTGCAGACGGATACAGAGGTAGACCCGATGGGAGAATTATCCGGCGTGTACCGACACGTCGGGGCGGGCGGTACGGTGCAGCGTCCGACAAAGGAAGGACCGGCAATGATTTTTAACAATATAAAAGGGCATCCGGGGGCGCGCGTGGCGATCGGGCTGCTGGCAAGCCGGGAGCGCGTGGGCTATCTGCTGGATTGTGATCCGAAAAAGCTGGGCTTTCTTTTAAAGGATAGCGTGGCGAATCCGGTGAAGCCGGTGGTGATCCCAAATGAGCAGGCGAAGTGCCAGGAGGTTGTACATTACGCGACGGAGGACGGCTTCGATATCCGAAAGCTGATACCGGCGCCGACGAACACGCCGGAGGATGCAGGTCCCTACATCACACTTGGTATGTGCTATGCTTCCAATCCGCAGACGGGAGAATCCGATGTGACGATTCATCGGATGTGCCTGCAGTCGAAGGATGAGATCTCTATTTTTCTGCAGCCGGGTGCGCGGCATATCGGCTATTTTCGCGAGCTGGCGGAGGCAGCGGGACAGCCGCTGCCGATCTCTGTGAGCATTGGCGTCGATCCGGCAATTGAGATCGCTTCCTGCTTTGAACCGCCCACAACGCCGCTCGGTTATGACGAGCTGCAGGCGGCGGGTGCGATCCGTAAAGCGCCGGTAGAGATGGTGCAGTGTCTGACCGTTCCGGAAAAGGCAATTGCGAATGCGGAGTATGTTATTGAGGGAGAGATTCTCCCATATGTGCGCGTGCGGGAGGACCAGAATTCCAATACCGGCAAGGCGATGCCGGAGTTTCCGGGGTACTGCGGCCCGGCAAATCCGGAACTGCCGGTCATTAAGGTAAAAGCTGTGACGACACGCAGAAATCCGATCATGCAGACCTGCATCGGACCAAGTGAGGAACACGTTTCCATGGCGGGAATCCCGACAGAGGCGAGTATTCTGCAGATGATTGAGAAGGCAATGCCGGGAAAGGTGCAGAATGTTTATTGCGCATCGAGCGGCGGCGGAAAATATATTGCGGTTCTGCAGTTTAAGAAGTCTATTCCCTCGGATGAGGGACGGCAGCGGCAGGCAGCGCTGCTTGCATTCTCTGCTTTTGCGGAGCTGAAGCATGTATTTCTCGTGGATGAAGATGTGGATTGCTTTGATATGAACGATGTTTTGTGGGCGATGACGACGCGCTTTCAGGCGGATACCGATCTGATTACCATACCGGGCGTGCAGTGTCACCCGCTCGATCCGTCCAACAATCCGGCGTACTCCGGACATATCCGGGGCGTCGGCGTGGCGTGTAAGGCAATCTTTGACTGTACGGTGCCGTTCGACCAGAAGGAGCGTTTCGAGCGGGCGAAGTTTATGGAGGTTGATCCAAAGCGGTGGCTGCCGGATTTTGTGTGAGGCAGTGAACCGTCTATACTGCGGTGACGGAAAAAGGAGTAACAATATGAAACGTTTAATTATAGGAATCAGTGGGGCGACGGGCATTCCGATCGCGATTGAGTTGCTGCAGCAGCTTCGTAAAATACCGGACATTGAGACACATCTTATTTACACGCGCGGTGCAAAGCTGACTTTGCAGACAGAGAGCGCTCTGGCAGAGGAGGAGCTTTGTGCGCTGGCAGATGAGGTTTATGATAATGAGAATATCGGCGCTGCACCAGCAAGCGGAAGCTGGGAGAGTGCAGGCATGGTTGTGGTACCCTGCAGCATGAAAACGGTAGCCGGTATTCACAGCGGCTACAGCGACAATCTGCTTCTGCGTGCGGCGGACGTCACTTTAAAGGAGCGGCGGAAGCTGGTTCTGGTGGCGCGTGAGTGTCCTCTCAGCACGATCCATCTGCGCAATATGTATGAATTAAGCCAGATGGGGGCGATGATCCTGCCGCCAATGATGGCGTACTATAATCAGCCGCAGAGCGTGGAAGACTGTACGGGTCATATTGTGGGGAAGATTTTGCAGCAGTTTGATATAGCAGCGGAAGGCTTCCGGCGCTGGGAAGGAATGTAACGATGAAGTGACGAAAGAACCGAAATGGTTATGAAAGGAAGAATTATGAAAGCATTTATATTTGACCTGGACGGTGTACTTGTGTTTACGGACAAATTTCACTATGCTGCATGGAAGGAGCTTGCGGACGGACTGCGCGTTTATTTTGATAAGGAAATTAACAACCGCTTGCGTGGGGTGAGCCGGGCGGATAGCTTGGAAATTATTCTGGAGCGCTACACGGGACCAGCGCTCTCAAAACAGAAAAAAACCGAACTGATGGAGCAGAAAAATAACAGCTACCGAAAGCTGCTCGCACAGATGACTCCGGAGGATGTTTCGTCAGAGGTGCGGGAGACGCTGGCAAAGCTTCACGAAAAAGGATATAAGCTGGCGCTCGGATCCTCCAGCAAAAATGCGCGCTTTATTTTGGAGAGGGTAAATCTGATGGAAGCATTTGATGCAATTTCTGATGGAAATAACATCACGCATTCCAAGCCCGACCCGGAGGTATTTGTGAAAGCAGCAGAATTTCTCGGCATAAGTCCGCTGGAATGTTATGTAGTGGAGGATGCGCATGCCGGAATAGACGCGGCAAAAGCAGCAGGTATGACGGCTGTGGGAATCGGGGAAGCAGCCGGGTATGAGAGGGCGGATGTAAAAATCGGGTGCTTCAGTGAGCTGATGGAGCTGGTATAAGCGGGCAGCAGCCTGTGCGAACAATTTGCAGGAGGGTAGAAAGGGCAGAGAGCGTTACTGTTCACGCCAGCCTCAAACACTTGCTGTTTGAGACGTGAGAACGTGATTCAAGTGAGAGCAAATCCTATTCGCGAAGCGAATTTTAAATGGATTTGCGAAGGTTACTGCGAACGGAGTGAACAGTAACCAGAGAGCGCGGAGCTTTCGGCCCTTTTTTTTGACCGGGTATTGAATTGCTCTGGAATGTGAAATATAATGAAATCATACCTTTTCGGAAGGAGATGCAAAATGGAGCATTATATTACAGAAATTAAGATTGAGAAATTAAGGCATTTATCAGATATAACGATACCCCTGGATCCAGAGAAGCGGCAGCATTTAATGATAACCGGTAAAAACGGTTCCGGGAAAACATCGCTGCTTCTGGCGCTGCAAAAATATCTAAATGCAATTAATAAGGGGGAATTGACGAAGCTGGAAAGTGAGTATGTAAAATGGCTTCGGGACTCGGAGAAAAAGCTGAGGCAGGCTAAGACAGAAGCAGAGCGGTTTGAGGCTGAAAAAGAGTATCAGCGTTGGTTTGAATGGGTTAAAAAATTTAAGGATGGAATAGAGGTTACATTTAATAACGCAGAGGCACTGGATGCGTTATATGCGCAGGGACGATTTATAACTGCTTTCTTTCCGGCGAACAGAAAAACACAGATTATCCGTGCGCGCGGCGTGGAGGATATCAGACTGAGTGATGCTTATGATATCTATTCGCAGCCAGGACAGTTTCTGCATAAATATATGGTTCACCTGAAGACGCAGCAGGCGTACGCGAGAAACGAAGGAGATATGACAAATGCGGACAGGATTCAGAAATGGTTTGACCGGTTTGTAAAAGCATTGCGTGTTTTGCTTGATGATGATACGCTTACTCTGGAATATGATTATAAGGAATATGATTTCAAGATTCATGAAGACGGCAGAAATCCGTTTGGCTTTGACGAGCTTTCGGATGGGTATTCTTCAGTGATTCATATTGTTTCAGATCTGATTCTGAGGATGGACAGAAACTGGCTGCTTGGAGACGGATTGAGCGAATATGATGCGGAAGGAATTGTGTTGATTGATGAGCTTGAAACGCATCTGCATATTGAACTGCAGAAGAAAATCCTGCCGTTTCTGACGGAGTTTTTCCCGAGAATCCAGTTTATTGTTACAACACATTCACCGTATATCCTTAATTCGGTTTCTAATGCGAAGGCTTATGATCTGGAGCGCTGTGTGGAATTGGAAGATTTATTTATGTATTCTTCAGAAGGACTTGCAGATGGATATTTTGAAGCTGACGAGTACGGAGAGGAATTGAAGAGCAAGATTGACCGTTATGGATATCTGGCAAAAAAGGTAGATTTAACGGAAGAGGAGCGGGCAGAGCGGGCAAAACTCCGCATAGAACTTAAAAATATTCCCAGAGGATTATCGCAGGAAGCGTGGGAGAAATTTGAGGAGATAGAAGGCGGGCGCTTATGATAAGAGTAGAACGGAAAGTAACAGAGAAAGCGCAGAAGGCGATGGAATCCCTGCAAAGAGCGAAAGAGAAAAATGATACGTATAATACACCGGAGGTGAACCGGGCGTTGCGGGAAATGTTTCATGGAAAATGTTATATCTGTGAAAATAAGCAGGTTACTTCTTACCAGATAGAACATCTGCATGCACATCGGGGAGACCGGGATTTGAAATACGATTGGAATAATCTTTTTTTAGCGTGTGCGCATTGCAACAATACGAAACTTGGAAAGTATGAGCCGATTGTAGACTGTACAAAAGAAAATGTAGAGGAAATGATAGCATTTCGGAAAAAGGGTTATTTTGGAACAGAAGAGCAACTGCTTTTTGAACCGCTGATTTTTAATGAAGAAATTATGAATACAATTAAGCTGCTGCAGGAAGTATATTATGGTTCTACGCCGCAGAAAAGAATGGAAGCGAAAATTCTCAGAAGGATTTTGAGAAAAGAGCTTTCAGAATTTAAGGAATATGTTCGGGAATACCGGGAAGCGGAAGATGACGAAAAAGAGGATTTGAAATACCTGATAAAGCAGCAATTAGAAAATAGCTCACCGTTTGCGGCTTTTAAACGATGGCTGATCAGGGATAATAAGGACATGTATCCGGAACTGATGACATACATAGCGTCCTGAACAGAGCCAGATGTAATTATCGGAGGACTGGTTCAGGAGGGACGAGTTGTCCGTCAGAGTGACACTGTCCGGGAAGCGGGGCGTAACAGGCGAAAAAGCCTGGTTACGCCCCGCTTGTCATGTGGAGCTATCGGGAAATCTGTTGTTAGTTCAATTTTTGAGAAGTAAATTCATATTGTTTTGTGCGATATATGTTTCCAGAGTACTACGGTCTGTTAGTGCAGACACGACCCCCTGGCGTGATACACAAAATCCGGCAGCGCAGGTTGCGATCTGGATTGCTTTTTCTATGTCGTAGCCTTCCGCAAGATAAGAAACAAGTGCGCTGATGAAGGCATCAGCTCCACCAGTCGTGTCGACTGGATAAAATTCTGCTGCCGGGAATTTGCGTTCAATGTCGGATGTTTTGAGATAGCATCCCTTGTCTCCCAGAGTAATGATAACTGTAGACACACCTTTTTGAATAAAATAAGCAGCCTGCTCGCTGACAGAAGATTTTTGCGGGCAGAGACTGAAAGCCTCCTTTTGATTTGGGATAAAAATATCTGTTAGCAAAAACAATTCGTCTGGGACAGTTTTTAAAACAGACGGTTTTAAAACAACCTTTGCCCCGGCAGCCCGGGCAGCTTTTGCAGCTTCTATAATGGTGTCAGTTGGAATCTCTGTAGAAAGCAGGCAAAAAACAGCACTTTTGAAGAGATGCCGTTGTTTGCGTATATCTTCCGGACGGAGAAGACGATTTGCACCAGAAAGTATAGTAATAGTGCTTTCACCGTCGTTTCCGGTATAGATATATGCTTTCCCGGTAGGGGCATCCTGCTCACGTGATATGCCATGCGCATCTACATGCTCTTTTTCCAGGGCATTTAAAATGGCAGCAGAGTCGAGATCGTTGCCGAGCTTTCCGATTAATGATACTTCACAACCAAGTTTGGCCGCGCCCACAGATTGATTTGCGCCCTTTCCGCCCACTGATGTAATGGCAGTATAGATTTCCGTAGTTTTTCCGGCCTGCGGAAGCCGATCGACAAGAAATGTCATATCCATGTGAATACTTCCGACAACTACCAGTTTTTTTTCACGAAGTGAGGATGGGACGCTGATACTTTTTGTATCTGTAAAAGTGTACTCCGGAGAATAAACAAAAGTCACATCATCTGCGGCCGTTTTTTCACATACCCGGATTAACGACTGGCATACATAGTAACCGAAATCATGGTATGGAATACGGATACAGGAAATATGCGGATAGGCGTAATCTTCTTCAGAATCATCCCGCAGACTGACAATAGAGAGCGCGGCGGGAACATGATACAGCATATCCTCCATGTGCTTATAAACCATCAGAGCATCTGTATAATATGCACTTACAATGCCGGTAATGTTGTGAGCTGTGATAAATGCATATGGGTTTTCTGAAAGATCGTATAAAATCTGCTGTGGCTGAAAAGATATTTCGTGGTCGTACAGACATTTCTGAAAACCTTTCTGAAAGCTCTCGGAACGTGAATCATTCTTTCGAAGAACGCAGGCAATATTTGAATGCCTGTTCTGGATCAGCTTTTGTGTGAGTTCATATCCGGCTTTCCCGAAATCGATAGAAAATGAGGAAAATCCATCCGCCGCATTTATATAGTGGATGGGAATATTCTGTCGGGAAAACAAATGAGAATATTCTGCACTCTGGCTGCAGACGGGTTCCCATATTACTCCGTCTACTCTGGCACTGCACAGAGCGGTAATATTCTTTAGCTCCTGTTCCATGGAAGTATTACTGTGAAAAAGCAATACCTGATAGCCGTGCTCCTGGGCAGCTTTTATGATGCCGGTCATGAGCGAACTGACATTTGAAAAAGAGCTTAACAGCAGTCCGATTAAAAACTTTTTGGGCATGACATTATTTTTTACAGTACTGTATGGTTCGTAATGATGTTCTTTGACTACTTTTAAAACTCTGCTGCGGGTATCCGGGTGAATATTCTGATCCTTGCCATTCATAATTTTTGATACTGTTGAAGTCGAAACTCCGGCAAGAGCTGCAATTTCTTTGATCGTCATAAACAGACTCCTATGTTTTTTCTTTATTATGAATCAAAAGAACAGACTTGTCAATAACAAAGGAAAATACGAGGTGTACAAAATGCATAAAAAAACTGTTTCCGAAATAAATTTATCAAACATAATACAAAAACATATTGACAAAACAATGAAGATGGTATATTATAAAGCAACAGGAAACCGTTTTAGGAAAATAATTTCCCAATACAAAAAGAAAAGGAGAATGAACTATGACAAGAGGAAAGAAAAGAAGAATGGCAATGGTATTTGGCGTATCGATGGCAGCGATGGCAGGTATGTGTACAGTGGGTGTATCTGCGGAAGAAGAAAAACTGGTAATCGGCATGGCGATGAATGAAGAAATCGATTTTGTGAATGAATTGCAGAATGCGCTGAAAGAGCAGGCAGAGGAAGCCGGAGATGTGGAAATCATTTTTACGAATGCAAATGGAGATGCAGAAAAACAGTTATCTGATATCGATTCTTTGATTGCCCAGAATCCGGATGTAATCGTGATGAGGATCGTGGATTCTGATGCAGGTGTTTCTTGCGTAGAGGCTGTGAAGGATGCGGGAATTGCCTGCGTAATTCAGGATACGACAGTAAATACTGATATATATGACTGCAGAATTGCAGGAGATCAGTCTTTAGTAGGACAATTAATAGGAGGCTATATGCAGGAATGGCTGGATGAAGATGAAGACCGTATGATTAATATGGGTTATATAAACGGAGCAGCAAGTGATACCATTAAAAAGAGAGAGACCGGCATTTATGATGTGGTAGATCCGCAGCGTATTAACACTTTTTCCACGCAGATCGCAACGGGATTTTCGGCAGAGGACGCAATGGCTTTTGCAGAGGACTGGCTGCAGTCACAGCCTGATATGAACTGCATTGCCTGCGCAAATGATGAAATGGCGGCAGCCTGCATACAGGCGTTGTCGGCAGCGGGTGTTGACTTTGATAATTTTCTTGTATTCGGATGTGACGGCGGTACGATCGGACAGCAATATCTGGAAAGCGGCGAATTAGATGCGACTGTTCGGCAGAGTGTTGCAAAGGTGGCAGATGCAATTATTTCGGTCTCCAGAGATGTGGCAAACGGCAAAGAGTATGAAAATAAGATCTATGATCCGCAGTGCTATCAGCTTATGACAAAGGATAATATGGAAGAAGTACTTGCTGGTAAATAGAAGGCAGAAAGCATGTATATAACTGTCTGGTTATAAAATGGAGATAGGATATGGAAAAAAAGAAACCGGTTTTATGTGTGAAAAATGTGACGAAAAGCTTTCCGGGTGTGCAGGCGTTAAAGGGCGTGAATCTGACAATATATCCCGGAGAAGTACATGCGCTGCTTGGAGAAAATGGGGCTGGTAAATCTACACTTATGAAAATCATTCTTGGCATATATCAGCCATCTTCCGGTGAAATGGAATATAAAGGGAGAAAGTATGCGCCAAAATCACCTGCGGAAGCGCTTGCAAACGGTATTTCAATGATTCATCAGGAAATCAGTCTGGTTCCTACAACAACAGTTTCGGAAAATATCTGGATCGGGCGGGAAGCGAAATTTGGAAACAAAATATTCTATAACAGGAAAAAACAGGAGGAGGCGACCGAAGCAATTTTGACAAGGCTTGGTTTGAATATAAAGCCGTCTTCTGTGGTTTCAAGTCTTAGCATTGCAGAGATGCAGCTGGTAGAGATTGCAAGAGCAGTATCGTATGATTCTGATATTATCATTATGGATGAACCGACCAGTGCGCTTACTGATGAGGAAGTGGACAAGCTATATGATATTATTTCGTCGCTCTCAAAGTCGGGGAAAGCGGTTATCTATATTTCTCATAAATTTGATGAGGTTTTTCACATATGTGATCGGGCAACAGTCTTCCGTGACGGAGAGTTCATTAGTGAAAAAATGATAGCAGATGTCACGGAAGAGATGTTGGTAAATCAGATGGTTGGCCGGGAAATGAATGATATGTTTCCAAAAGCAAAGGTTGAAATCGGGGAACCCGTTTTAGAAGTAAGTCATTTGCAGAGAGGAAATATTGTAAATGATGTCAGTTTTACTGTGCGGAGAGGAGAAATTCTGGGCTTTGCCGGGCTTCTTGGAGCAGGAAGAACAGAAATTATGGAAACGTTATTTGGGATTACGCCGAAAGAATCGGGGACTGTTAAACTGCACGGAAAAGAGATCAATATTGCAAATGCAAAGCAGGCAATTGAGCAAAAGATGGTTATGATTACAGAGGACAGAAGACATACAGGACTTATCCCCATGCAGTCTGTGCGTGCGAATGAATCACTTGCTTATTTACAGAAAATAACAAAATATGGTTTTTATAACCGCAAAAAAGAAGTAAATGATACAGATGATTATGCGAAACGGCTGTCTATTAAGTTTCCTTCCATGAACAGTGAAATTGCGCTATTGTCGGGAGGAAATCAGCAGAAAGTGATTATAGCAAGATGTCTTCTGACAGAACCGGATGTTTTGATCCTGGATGAACCTACACGCGGAATTGATGTCGGTGCAAAGGCAGAGATATATAAATTGATCGGAGAGCTTGCAAAACAGGGTAAGGCCATTCTGCTGATTTCATCTGAGCTTCCGGAGGTGTGTGGTATTTCAGACCGGATTATGGTAGTGAGACAGGGAGCTATTGCAGGGGAATTTCAGAGAGAGGATTTTAATTCAGATGATATTATGAAATGCGCATTTGGAGTTAAATAGCAGGAGGATGACATGAAAAAGAAAACATATAGAAATACAATGATGTGGGTACTAAATAATAAAGCGGTCATTTTAACAATAATCATGCTGATGGTATCTGTTATCCTGACATCTGGAACGGCGCTTGGCAGCCATAATATTACTGGCGTAATGAGACAGATTTCTGTACTTGCTATTATCAGTATTGGCTATACCATAATTCTGGCGGGCGGTATGATGGATTTGTCTGTTGGAAGCATTGTCGGGTTATGCGGAATCTGCTATGGGCTGGCATCCAGGGTGATGCCGCTCTGGGCGGCATTGCTGTTGTCGCTGCTTATTGGATGTATATGCGAGTTGTTTAACGGGGCGATGGGGCGTATATTTTCTCTTCCCAATTTTGTACTGACACTGGCTTCTGGTGAGATATTTAAAGGAATTGCTTATATTATCACAGATGGAAAATCTGTCGGAGGCTTAAGTGACAGCGTAAAATTCCTTGGCCAGGGAAGAATTTTCGGGTTTTTGCCAATGCCGTTTTTTATTATGATTATTGTGGTAATATTGATGGCGATTCTTCTTGGAAAGACCACCTATGGCAGACATGTACTTGCAGTGGGAGGAAATGCGGCAGCGGCAGAAATATCCGGAATCCGTGTTGGGTTCACTAAGATCAGTACAATGATGATTGGCGGCTTGTGTTTTGGTCTTGGCGCGGCAGTACTGACCGGAAGAGTGGCATCGGCAATTCCGGGGGCAGGAGATAATTATTTGATGGATTCTATTGCAGCGGTGGTAATTGGCGGTACGCCGATGCATGGAGGCAAGGCAAAGGTAGTAGGGACTTTGTTTGGCGTGGCGCTTATTGGAGTCATTAATAATATGCTGAATTTGCTGAATGTTTCTTCTTATTGGCAGTGGGTATGCAAAGGCGTTATCATCATTATTGCAATTATTCTGGATTCTGTGACGGATCGTGTGTTCCAATCACAGAAAGCATAGGGGGCAATGCATGAACAGTCAGACAGAGATTTTATGCTTGTGTGAATTGATGGAAAATCCGGTGGGGATAGACTGTGTGGCGCCAAGGTTTTCCTGGGGGTCAAATGTAATCCGGGGAACACAGCAGGGGTATCGGATCGTGGTCTGTGATTCGGAATGCTTTTGCTCTCCGGTCTGGGATAGCGGTTATGTAGCATCGGAAGAAAGTAATCTGGTGTATTATGACGGACAGAAATTAAAAAGTGGGACAAAATATTATTATTATGTAGAGGTATTTTGTGAAAACAGGCAATATAGGAGTTCCGTGTTTACGTTTTTTACTGGAATACTGGAAGATAGAACGCGAGAGTGGGAGGAGAGCTGGATAGGCGGAGCAGGAATCCGTAACCATTCTTATCTGATTCGTTTTCCGTTTCAGGTAAAAAAAGATATAAAAACTGCGGCAGTATTTGTGGCGAGTCCGAATTATTACCAGCTTACCCTGGATGGAAATGCAGTCAGGGACACGAGGCTGAATAATGCCTGCACAGATTATACGAAAACCATATTGTATGAGACTTATCCGCTGAAGCTTTCTGAAGGAGAGCATGTTCTGGGAATGGAAATCGGAAATGGCTGGTTTGCCATGGAGCTGGGAGAACGTGGGATTGCAAAAAATGAGCATCTTATAGCATTTCAGATCCGTATAGAGTATCTGGATGGGGAAGAGGAATGGCTGTTGGGAAATTGTGATAATTGTTTTTGCTCCGCACTTGCACCTTCTGTCCGGAACAGCATTTATCACGGAGAGACATACGACGCCCGTCTGGAACAACCAGGATTTGATACGGCAGACTTTATCATGCGCACTGATAAGGACTGGAAAAAAGTCTTCTGGCAGGATTCTCCGGGCGGAGATGTCCGTGCGCAGATGATGGAGCCGATCCGGGTCATGGAGGAACGGGAGCCGGTATCCATCTGGCAGTGTGCAGACGGAAGTTTTACAGTGGACTTTGGACAAAACTTTGCAGGCTGGGTTCGACTATGCGTATGCGGGCACATTGGACAGAAGATTACTATGCGATTTGCGGAGCTGATAAATGAAGATCATACAATTAATGACAGTTCTTTAAACGGTCTTCATGCAACGGATACTTTTATTTTAAAAGGGAATGGCACAGAGGTGTTTGAACCCCGGTTTACTTATCATGGATTCCGCTATGTACAGATTGAGGGAATGGAAACGAAACCGGAAAAGAAGGATGTCATTGGCTGCGTGGTACATAGCTCTGTTAAGCAGATCAGCAGTTTTCAGACAGATAACGAACTGCTGAACCGATTTTATCAGTGTATGTTATGGACAGAGCGAAGTAATTTATATGGTTTGCCCACAGACTGTCCGCAGAGAGCTGAGCGGGTGGGGTGGTTGAATGACATGACTGTTCGGAATGAGTGCGCACTCTACAATTATCGCCTGCCGATGCTGTATCGGAAGTGGATGGGCGATATCCGGGACACGCAGGGGAAAACTACCGGAGCAATCAGTGATACAGCTCCGTTTCTGCGGATGGGGCAGAAACCGGCAGATCCGGTCAGCAGCAGTTTTTTGTTGGTGCCGTGGAATGTATATTGTTTTTACGGGGATACAAAGATTTTAGAGGAAAACTATGATAGCTGCAGGCGCTGGGCGGAATATCTTGAACGGCATTCGGAAGGCGGAATCGTCCGGTATTCCCCCATGGGAGACTGGGCGAGCCCTTCGCAATGGTGTGACCATTCCAGCATTGGATCCGGGGCGGTTTCGGCTATTACACCAACGGTATTTATGGCGACCGGATATCAGTATTATAATTATCGTCTTTTAGAAAAGATGGCACATGTCCTGGAAAAGGAAGAGGACAGGATATGTTTTGAAAGGAAGGCTGAAAAGATTAAAGAGGCTTTTCTAACCCGGTATTTTAATAAAGAAAACGGATATTTTTGTGAAAACAGTCAGGCGTGTAATGCGTTTCCGATTTATCTGGGAATGCTTGACGGGAAAGAAAAGGCAGATGTTCTTAGAAATTTGAAGGAAGATATTGAAAAAAAAGAATATCATCTGACTACCGGAAATCTGGGAAGTAAATATGTATTAGAAGTGCTGTTTCAGAATGGCTTTGTACAGGAAGCATATTCCCTTTTGACGCAGGAAACATATCCAAGCTGGGGCTATATGTTGAAAAATGGCGCAACCACATTGTGGGAACGATGGGAAAAAGTAGAAGATTATCGGGGGATATCACGGATGGCATCTCATAATCATCCGATGTCCGGAGCGGCCGCAGTTTGTTTTCATAAGTATCTGGCAGGCCTGCGGGTGGATGAACGGCGGCCGGGATTTCAAAATGCGATTGTCCGGCCTCTTATTCCGAAAGGTCTTAATAGTGCAGAGGGAAGCATAGAGACAATTTATGGTAAGCTGTTATGTGCGTGGCATGTAGCAGAAGAAAAGCTTGATATGACGGTTCAGATTCCTTTTAATTGCACAGCAGATGTATATCTGCCGGTTATTTGGGAGAATGAAACCAGTGTCTGGTGCAATGGGCAGAAAGGCGTTATGAAAGAATATCAGGAGGAGTTTCTCCCGGAAGGTAAATTTTTACATCGGAAAATGAAGGGAGGGATATGGAAGTTTGAAATGCAAAAAGTCTGGGAGGAAAAAGGATGAGGATACTTAATTTCGGGTCGCTGAATATAGATAAGGTATATAATGTAAAAGATTTTGTGCGGCCGGGAGAAACGGTGCTTGCATTGGAATATCAGGAGTTCCCTGGAGGAAAAGGGTTGAATCAGTCTGTTGCATTAGCAAAAGCAGGGGCAGAAACTTATCATGCGGGAATCATTGGATGCGATGGCGCGGGGTTAAAAGCAGCGCTTGATGCGGCAGGTGTACATACGGAATTGCTGAAGGAATTACCGGAGCCAAGCGGACATGCAATCATTGAAATTAATGAAGAAGGGCAGAACCGGATTATTGTAAACTCCGGGACAAATGCGAGGATAGACGAGGACTATATTTTACAGGTATTAGCGCTTTTTTGCAGAGACGATATTTTATTGATACAAAATGAAATATCGGGCATGGCAAGTATTATGGAACATGCCTGTGAAAAAGGAATGAAGATTATTTTAAATCCTTCGCCAGTGAATGAGGCCTTGTTTACTTATCCGCTGGATAAAGTAGATATATTTGTCTTAAACGAAACGGAAGGATTGGCGCTTGCTGGTATGCAGACGGGTACACCAGAAGATATTTTGCGAAGACTGCGGGAAAAATATCAGAACGCAGAGTTCGTACTCACTCTGGGAGAACAGGGAGCCTGCTATTTGGGAAAAGATACCTGCCCGGATATTTGTTATCAGTCCGCTTTTATAACGAAGACGGTTGACACTACAGCGGCCGGAGATACCTTTTGCGGGTACTTTATACGGGCATACGCTGAAGGAAAAACACCTGGGGAAGCTCTTTATATGGCGGCAAAAGCGAGTGCACTTGCAGTAAGCAGGCATGGGGCTTCGCCGAGTATTCCATTAGCAGAAGAAGTTAGAGCACTGACTAATTTTGCTGAGGCTTTTCAGTAAGCACGCTTATAAAAAACAGAGTAGAAACTGTAAAAAAGGAAGAGGCTGGAAATTCATGAATTTTCAGCCTCTTCCTTAATGCAAAACATTAGGTACCTTGACAAATAAAAAACAAAATGGTATGATAAGGAAAAACAGACGGAGATTTTAAGTGGCAGAGGTAGTACATGAAGAAGTATGGAAATGCAATCCGAAAGAATTTATATTGTTTTATTTTAGGTCCTTTTTTTATGATTATCGAGGCGTGCGGCGAGTTTATTCTGCCGTATCTGAATGCAAATATCATTGATAAGGGAGCGGCGAACGGAGACATTCCGTATATTTTGCGCAATGGCGGCTATATGATCCTGCTGGCGCTTGTGATGCTGGCGGCTGGCGTGCTGGGCGCTCATTTTGCGATCAAGGGGGCGGCGCGCGTCGCCGCGGATGTGCGGATGCAGACGTTTGTGCGCATCCAGAAATTTTCGTTTGCCAACATTGACGATTTTTCCACCGGTTCGCTGATCACGCGCATCACCAACGATATTACGCAGATCCAGAATTTCATTCAGACGCTGATGCGCGGCTGTTTCCGCAGTCCGGTCATGCTGATCGGCGGCGTCTGCATGTCCTTTGCCTTAAATCCGCTTCTGGCAGCCGTGATCTGCGTCGTAATTCCGCTTCTGGCGATCGCTATTTTTGCAATCATCAAAACGGCGTCCCCGCGCTACACGGTCATGCAGAACCGGCTGGACGCTATGAACAACCGGATCAACGAGACGATCACAAACGAGCGGGTAATCAAATCGTTTGTCCGCGAGGAATATGAAAAAGAAAAATTCTCCGGCGTGAACGAAGAGCTGATGGAAAAGAGCATCCGCGCGCTGAAGATGATGATCCTGATGCAGCCGGTTTCCGCACTGGCGGTTAATGTGACGACGCTTGCTGTGGTATGGATCGCGGGCAGGCAGATTATGATCGGGAATATGCAGGTCGGCACGCTGACGGCATTTATCACCTATCTGTCGCAGATTCTGACGGCGCTGAATTTCCTGGCAAATATCATTCTGCAGGGAACGCGTGCGGCGGCGTCTGACCGGCGTATCACGGAGGTGCTGGAGGCGGAAATCACGTTGAATGATGCTCAGGCTTCTCAGAAGGAGAAGACGCTTCAGCGCGGAGACATTGAGTTTCGCGATGTATCGTTCCGCTATTTTAAACAGAACCGTGAGAATGTGCTGAAAAATATAAATCTGAAGATCCGTCATGGGGAACTGGTCGGCATCATCGGTTCCACAGGCAGCGGAAAGACTACATTGATCTCGTTAATTCCGCGTCTATACGATGCGGACAGGGGAAGCGTGCTGGTGGACGGCACGGACGTGCGCGAATGGTCGATGGAAAAGCTGCGCGCGGGCGTAGCGGTGGTGCTGCAGAAAAACACGCTGTTTTCCGGCAGCATTGCGGAAAACCTGCGCTGGGGAAACGAGGACGCCAGCCAGGAGGAGCTTGTGTGGGCGTGCAGAACCGCTCATGCGGAGGAATTTATTAAAATCTTCCCGGAACAATATGAGACGATGCTGGAGCAGGGCGGCAGCAATCTTTCGGGCGGACAGCGGCAGCGCCTCTGCATTGCACGTGCGCTCTTAAAGCATCCGAAAATACTGATACTGGACGATTCCACCAGCGCGGTGGATACGGCGACGGACGCCTGCATCCGCAGATCCTTCCGGGAAGAACTGAGGGATACGACAAAGATCATCATTGCGCAGCGCATCCAATCTGTGATGGACGCAGATAAATTAATTGTCATGGACGACGGAAAAATCGTGGACGCCGGCACGCACAAAGAACTGCTTGCGCGCTGTCGGGAGTATCAGGAAATCTATTATTCACAGGTAAGTAAGGAGGAGTGACGGATGGATGCAGAAAAAGCCGCGCGCTTACAGAAGAAATATGGTCATTCCCAGGCGGAGGGCAATAAAAAAGAACTGAACGTAGGACCGCATGCCGCCCGCGGGCAGGCGCTTGGAGCGGTCGGCAAACCGAAAAATCTGAAAAGCACCGTTGTGCGTCTGTTCCGCTATCTCGGAAAGGAGCGCAGGCAGCTTATACTCGCGATGGTCACGGCGGTTGTTTTCTCTGTCTCGTCGCTGGCGGCGTCGTATCTGCTGCGCCCGGCGATCAATCAGTTCATTTATTACGATCCGGCGGACGCGGACATTTCCATGCGGCTTTCCGGGCTTTTTGGCGCGCTTGCCGTGCTGGGACTGGTCTATGCGATCAATGTTTTCTCACAGTGGGCGCAGCAGCGGCTGATGCTCAATGTTTCGCAGCGCTCGCTCCGCCGTATGCGAGGAGAATTGTACGCAAAGCTGCAGACGCTGCCGATTTCTTATTTTGACAATCATGCGGCGGGAGATGTGATGAGCCGCTTTACAAATGACGTGGATGCGGTCGGGGAAATGCTGAACACGACGCTGATCCAGATCGTTTCCGGGATCATTACGATCATCGGAACGGTTGCGCTGATGCTGTACACCAATGTGCTCCTTGGGATGCTGACGATTATTCTGACGCCGCTTTTGGTATTCGCAAGCAAGTGGATCGTCAAAAGAGGAAGAAAATCTTATGTTGCACAGCAGCAGAATCTCGGCGTTCTGAACGGCTATGCGCAGGAAATGATAACCGGGCAGAAGATCATTAAGGTGTTTAATCACGAGCAGACAGCAGTTGAGGAATTCGGATATCTGAATGAGCAGCTGATGAAGACGCAGATAAGGGCACAGTTCCAGGCGGGCATCATGGGGCCGGTGACGCATCAGCTCTGTAACGTCATCTATGCTGTGACGGCGTGCGTGGGCGCCGTGCTGGTGGTAAAGCGGGGCTTCGACCTTGGCGGACTGACGGTTTCGGTTAATTACACCCGTCATTTTAACCGCCCGATCAATGAGATTTCCATGCAGATGAATAACGTATTTTCTGCGCTTGCAGGCGCAGAGCGCGTGTTCCAGGTGCTTGATGAGGAGCCGGAAAAAGAGGAAACAGAGACGGTGCAGCTTGCATCCATACGGGGAGATGTGGTGCTTTCGCACGTGAATTTTGGCTATCGTCCGGGAGAGCCGATCCTGCACGATATCTCACTGTACGCAAAGCCGGGACAGAAGATTGCGTTTGTCGGTTCTACCGGAGCGGGAAAGACGACCGTCACCAACCTGCTTTCGCGGTTTTACGATATTGAGGATGGAAGCATTACGATCGACGGGATTCCGATCGAGAAAATCGAGCGCTCCTTTTTGCGGCAAAATATCGCAATGGTGCTGCAGGATACGCATCTTTTTACGGGGACGGTACGGGAAAATATTCGTTATGGACGTCTGGATGCGACGGATGAAGAGGTGGAACAGGCGGCGAAGGTTGCCTCCGCGCATTCTTTTATTATGCATCTGGAAAACGGATATGATACGCTGCTGGAGCATGACGGCGCCAACCTCTCGCAGGGGCAGCGCCAGCTTCTGAACATTGCCAGAGCTGCGATTTCAAAAGCGCCGATCCTGATTCTTGACGAGGCGACCAGCTCTGTCGATACCAGAACGGAGCGCCACATTGAGGAGGGCATGGATGCGATCATGAGAAACCGCACCACCTTTGTGATCGCGCACCGGCTTTCTACGGTCCGCAAATCCAACGCAATCATGGTACTGGAGAAGGGACGGATCTTGGAGAGGGGAACTCACGAAGAGCTGCTTGCTCAAAGCGGAAGATACGCCGACCTGTATCATGAAATTGCGCAGCTTGACTAGGCTTCGTCTGTGGACTGCGGGAAAGCAGAGATCATTTCGATAAACTGCTGTGCCGCTTTGTTCAGCCGTTTTTCTTTTAAGTAGGCGAGCATGATGGTGGAGGTGATCGGCGGTTCGATGTCCACGATCCTTACATCGGAGTTTACCAGACGCTGCGCCGGATTTTTCATCAGCATGGCAACGCCGAGGTCGCGCCCGGCGTGATAGACGATATTGTCACCATTGCGGCTGGTGAAAACGACATTTGGCTCCAGACCGGCTTTTTCGAATGCTTTCCGGCAGAGACTGTGCAGATAGGTGTTTTTGGAAAGCCAGAGCAGAGGTTCCTCGGCAAGCTCCTCGATGGTCACGGAGGACTTCTCTGCAGAGGGATGATCCGCACAGAAAATAGCTGCAAGCCGGTCGGTCAGCACCGGAATTTTGCAGAATTCTCCCTTTTCATCCTCAATATTTCGCAGAAATGCGAGGTCACATTCTTTTTTTCGCAGCATTTCATCAAGCTGCAGGGAATCCGCTTCGATCACGTTGATATGATAGGCAGGATGCTTGCGGCGGAAAAGCTCCAGAGCCTCGGCGACCGCTCCCTGCGTCATGCTCGGAATGGTGCCAATGATGAGATTTCTCTGCGAATTGTGCGTCTCCTCGTAGAGAAAATGCTGATATTCGTCCTGCATTGCGGCGATCCTGCGGGCATATGGAAGAAACCCCTCTCCGATCTGCGTGAGCCGGATCTTTCGCGTGGTCCGGTCGAACAGCAGGACGCCCAGCTCCTCCTCCATGGATTTGATGTGGCGGGAGAGCGCGGACTGCGAGATGAAAAGCTTGTCTGCCGCTTCCATGTAATTTCCGTTTTCGCTCAATACGATAAATTCTCTGAAGTAGTTAATATCCATGTATATTCCTCTGCATTATCATGAATGAAAGCTGGTTAGTATCTTTCATAGTATTATAGATGGTTTTGGTAAAAAAGTCAAATTATTCGTCGAAAGGGGGTCAAAAAAAGTCAAAATGTTCACCAAAAGGGTTGACAGACCTTGCAGATATGTGTTATAAGTATAGTGTAAACGTTTGCAGAGATTACGAACGCTTTCTTTTTTCAAAGAAAATGAAAACGTTTACATTTTGGAGAGGAATGAGGAAAGTGAAGAACCGAAAGGGAGTAAGTATTGTGGATGTGGCGCGGGAGGCAAATGTTTCTGCTGCCACTGTATCAAGAGTAGTAAATAACATTGACAAAGTAAAACCAGAGGTACGGCAGAAGGTACTGGATACGATCCGCGACATGGGATACAGTCCGAATCATGCAGCAAGGGCGCTTGTGAAAAAGAAATCAAACTGCATAGGCATTATTGTAAATAATCTGCATGACCCGTTCTTCCATGATCTGATCAAGGGCTTCGAGATGTCTGCACAGCAGACAAGCTATGCGGTGATGTTCTGCAGTGTTCTCGGCGGGGATGTTGCGAGCAAGGAACAGTATGTGCGCTATCTGACAAACGGCGTGGTGGACGCGGTGATCCTTTATGGCTCCTATCTCAGCGACCAGAGTGTGATTCGTTATCTGAAGGATATCCGGGATGTTGATTATGTGATGATAGAGGATGATGTGCCGGAGCTGGAATGCAACAAACTCCTGATAGATAACTTTGGCGGGGCAAAGAAAGCGGTCGAGTATCTTGTGAAGAAGGGACATCGGAGGATCGCGCATATTTGCGGAAGTCCGAATAAAAAAGTTACCAAGGAACGTATGGACGGTTATCAGGAAGCGATGAGAAATGCCGGATTGGAAATAAGCGAGGGTTATGTCCAATATACGTCCACGGATTACCGGAGCGGGTATGCCTGTGCCAATGCGCTTTTGGATCTTCAGCAGCCTCCGACTGCCGTATTTTGTTCGGACGATGCGATTGCCAGTTTTGCCGTCCGCGCAGCGCTGGACAGAGGCCTGCGTGTTCCGGAAGATATTTCTGTGATGGGATTTGATAATCAGACGATTTTACCGGATCATTATCGTGGCCCGGATATTACTTCGGTGAATCAGCCGCTGTATAAAATCGGTATGGATAGTGTGAAGCTTTTAAGTGAGCGCTTGAACAGTGAGGAGCCGATGAAGCCGGTGAGAAAAGTTTACCAGACGGAAATTGTAGAAAAGGAAACGGTCAGTGAATGTAAGGTGGGGTAGCACATGGATTACAACAATATGCTGAAACAAAAGCGGGCGTTTATTACTACCGGGGCACGGGGAATCGGGCGGGAGATCGCGCTGCTGTTTGCAAGACAGGGGGCTGCGGTGGCCGTCGGCGGAAAAAATCTGCCGAAGCTTGCAGAGACAATGGAAGAAATCCGCAGTGTTTCCCCGCAGTCGAAGGGATACGCATGCAATCTGTCGGACGAAAAGGAAATTACCGCTGTCTGCGATCAGATTCTGGAGGATTTTGCCGGCATTGATATTCTGGTAAATACGGTGGGGATAAACCGTCATGGCGAGATTACGGAATACAGTATGGAAATGATCGATACGATGTTCAACACCAATTACAAAAGCGGGTTGATCTGTGCGCAGAAATTTTTACCGGGGATGGTTGAACGCGGATATGGAAATATTATCAATATTTCTTCGATCCATGGAAGCATGACAATGCCAGGGTTTGGCATTTATGCAGGAACGAAGGGCGCGGTCAATGCGACGGCACGGGCAATGGCGCTGGATTATGCGAAAAAAGGCATTCGGGTAAATAATATTTCGCCGGGATTGATCCTGAGCGACAATATGCAGGATGAGATTTTGGGCTATCCGGAGGGAGAACAACGCGAGCGTTTTATGGAAATGCTGCGGAACATGCAGCCGCTGCCGCCCGGAAAGATGGAGGATATTGCAAATGCCGCCCTTTTTCTGGCAAGCGATATGTCTGCTTATATTACCGGACAAACAATATTTGCAGACGGCGGAGCAAGTATTAAGGCACACTGAAGGGAGGCAAAAGGGATGGATTTTTTCGAAGAACACGGACTTACCCCGTACATCAATGCTCACGATACATATACGGTATACGGCGGAAGCCGGATGGCAGAAAACACGCTGGAGGCAATGCGGCAGGTTTCGCGTCATTTCGTAGATATGGAGCAGCTGCAAAAAAGACTTGGGGAAGAGCTGGCGCAGCTGACGAAAAATGAAGGGGCCTATATTACGAACGGTGCGGCGGGAGCATTGCAGCTTGCGGCAAGCGTCTGCATGGTGCGCGGAAGCATGTATCATTACCGAAAGCTTCCGGATACGAAGGGAATAAAGTCGGAGATTATCGTGCTGCGGGCGCAGAGAAATGCATATGACGAAGCAATCTGGGGGACGGGCGCAGAGATGGTGGAGATCGGCGATGCGGATGAGACTCTGGAGTTTGAACTGGAGGGAAGCATCAGCGAAAATACGGCAGCCGTTTTCTATTTCCTGTCGTCGCTGTATGAGAGAGGTTCCATGGAGCTTTCAAAAGTGATCGCGATCGCGCACAGGCATCAGATCCCTGTGGTGGTGGATGCAGCGGCGCAGCTTCCTCCGGTGGAGAATTTATGGACGATTACGGGAGCAGGCGCAGATCTTGTGATTTTCAGCGGCGGCAAAACACTTTGCGGACCGGCGGACAGCGGGTTGATCGTCGGGAAGAAAGAATGGATAGAGGATTGCAGACGCTTTGGGGCGCCGGTTCATGGCATCTGCCGCTCCAGTAAAACATCGCGGGAGAGTATGGCGGGATTGTATGTGGCAGTAAAAAATTATCTGGAATTGGATCCGCAAAAAAATGCGGCTGCACTCCGGCACAGAAATGAAATTGTTGCGGGGTATGTAAAGGACGTTCCTGGAATTGCAAAAATAGAGGCAGTAGAAAAAGGACCGGTAGGCCAGACGTATCCGCGCTTGTTTATCTATCCGGAGAAAAAGGAAAGAGGCGAACATATCGTGCAGAAAATGTATGAGCAGGGAATTTATATCGGCTATGAAAAGAACTGCGGTGCGGTTTATATCAGTCCACTGAATTTGACGGATGAGGAAGCGGATATTGTGGGAAACATGCTCAGAGTCATTCTATTGGCAGAATAAAAATTTTTACCAGAAAATGTAAACGTTTGCACGGAAAAATATGCCGGAAGAAAGTGTTTTGAAATAAATTTGTTATTATAGGCAGAATGGAGAGATACATGGAGAAAAAGTCAGAGTTTTACAGAAGGCATGAAAAACAATTGCGGCAGCTTCTGAAGCAGATCCAGGAGGAGCTTCTGCAGGAAAATATCCCGTTTTGGCAGGAGCGGATATTGGATGAAACGTATCCGGGATATCTGAATTGCTTTGATCGTCGGGGAAGGCTGGAGGATGACAGAAAGCCGGGATGGTTTGTCGGGAGGACGATGTATTTGTTTGCGGCATTGTACAACCATATTGAACCAAAAGAGGAGTGGCGGGAGATCGCAAAGGCCGGACGGGACTTTATGAAAGGCAGTTTTTATCTCGGAGACGGGCGCTTTGCGCATATGATGTCGCGCAGCGGTAAAGTCCTGGAGGGAGCAACGTCCATTTTCACTGACCATTTTGCAGTAAAGGGTTTGTATGAGTACATAGCCTCCTGCAAAGAACAGGCGGCGGAGCAGGACATCGCGTTTGCCCGTTTGCTGAGTGAAACATTATTTGGAAATGTGCGCAGGCCGGACGTATTGCAGGCGGAAGGAATTGAGCCTGGATGGCAGAAGCATGCAATAAATTTTATGACGCTTTTAGCAGCGCTTGAGAGTCGGGCTGTTTTTGGGAATCTGTACGATGATATCCTGCAGGATTGCGTAAAAAAATCATTGTATGAATTCGCGAGCGATGAATATAAAGCACCATTTGAATATATAGGAGCGGATGGAAAACCAAAACCGGAGGGAGAAGGGAGGTTGATTGATGCCGGTCATACGATGGAATCTCTGTGGTTTTCCATGAGAGCAGGCAGGGAGTGCGGACATATGACTTATATAAAACGCGCAGAAACCATACTGGACTGGGTAATTGCCCGCTGCTACGATGAAACGTATGGAGGATTTTATCAGCATGTGGATGTGGAAAAGACAATTCCGCAGCAGAGATTTCTGGTAAATGATTACGCAGGAATTCCGGCGGCATGGGACGATAAGATCTGGTGGGTGCAGGCAGAGGGGCTGAATGCGCTTGCAATGAGTGCTTTATATAATGAAAACGAGAGACACTATACATATTTCCTGAAGCTGTATGATTATGTGCAGAATTATTTCAGGGATCGGGAATTTGGGGAATGGTACAGTATTTTGAAGAGAGATGGAGCAGTACGGTCTGACAAAAAGGGATTTGAATTAAAGGGACCATATCATGTACCGAGGTGTCTGATGCAATTGACGGTAGTGCTAAAGGACTATCTTTCCCAGGCACAGTAAGAGATTTCCGGAAGAAAAGAAGCGGAGTAAAAAGGAGGAAAAACAGATGAAAAACTGGAAATGGACGGCAAAAAAAGCAGCGGCAGGCGTGTTTACGGCGGCAATGCTGACAGGACTTATCGGGATCGGAGCAGCTGCAGAGCAGACAACGATTGAATGGTGGACGCCAAACTGGGATGAGACAGAGAGCCGGGAGATGGCAGCGGAGTTTGAGGCCGAAAATCCGGACATTAAAGTGGAAATCGTTGTGACAGATTGGGATACCTATAAAAGCAAGATCACAACAGCGATCAGTGCGAAGAATGCACCGGAGCTGTTTACGATCCTGCTGACGGATGTGGCGCCGTTTGCAAAGAAGGATCTGCTGGAGCCGCTGAAAGAGTCCGGCAGCGCGGCGGGGATTAACTTTGATGATATTCTGGAGCCTGCGCTGGAGATTACGTCGGTGGAGGATGAGATATACGGGGTTCCGTTCCGCTATGATGGATCCGGTATCTATTACAATGTTGATCTGCTGAGTGCAGCAGGGTATGAGGAGTTCCCGACCGACTGGGAGGAAATGGTGGAGATGAGCAAAGCGCTTGCGCAGGATGGTGTGTATGCGTTTGCATGGCCGCTTGGCAATCAGGCAAATGCGGCAACCAGACTGGTACAGCAGCTTTACACTTATGGCGGCGATATTTTAAATGAAGATGAGACAAAGTGTCTGTTAGACAGCGATGCAGCCAAAAAGGCGCTGAATAATATTGTCAGCTCCATCCAGGAGGGATACGCTTCGCCGAGCAGCGCAGAGATCGACAACACAAAAATGAGAGACATGTTTGGCTCAGGTCAGCTTGCGTTTAACTTTACCGGACCATTTGATGTGGATACCTTAAAGACGGATTATCCGGACCTTAACTTTAAAACGGCAGTTATTCCGGGCGACGGCGGCATGGGCTGTACGACCGCAAACGGATGGTGCGTATCCATGGCAAAGAACAGCGAAAATAAAGAGGCGGCGGCAAAATTCCTTGCCTATATCACAACGCCGGAAAACCAGGCGCGGCTGACAGATTCGTTCCCGGCAAGCAAGACAGCAATGGAATATGAGCAGTTCGCAAGCGAGGAATTAAAACCGTTTACCGAGCAGCTGAATAATTCCAAGGCGGAACCGACTTACGAGAACTGGGCGGAAATGGAACCGATCATTTACGGCTATATTCAGAGCGCTGTTTCAGGAAGTATGACAGTGGATGAGGCATGCGAGGCTATGACAGCGGATATCGACGCGCTGCTTGCATGGTAAAAAGTGCTGCACGGCATTTGCCCTGACGGTAAAGTGTACGAAGCACGGAACTACTCTCGGAAGAGAAAGGAGCATATGATGAAAAGACAGATATTAACCAGAGATGAGAAAAAAGCACTTCCTTTTATTCTTCCGGGAGTAATTGTGACAATGCTGCTGATCGCTTATCCATTGTTTTATATTTTTCGGATGAGCTTTACAGATCAATCCGCGGGAGGGGCATTTGCCGGTTTCTATAATTATCAACGGCTATTCCATAATCCACAGTTTATAAAAGCGGTTTTGAATACTGTAAAGTGGACGCTGAGCACCGTGATCTTTTCATTTGGACTTGGCACATTGTACGCAATGCTGATTCACAGAAAGGGGATCCGTTTTAAAGGCTTCTGGAGAAGCGGGATCTTTATCGCCTGGATCATTCCGGGGGTAGTGAAGGCAACGGCGTGGAAATGGCTGCTGACAACAGACGGCGGAATGGCAAATCATATTCTGCAGAGTCTGGGTTTGATCAAAGAACCGATTCCATGGCTGACGACGCCGCAGTTTGCGCTGCTTTCCCTGATCATCGTTCAGATATGGGCGTGTTCGCCCTATGTAATGCTGATGATGACGGCTGGCCTGCAGCAGCTTCCGGTGGATCTGTATGAGAGCGCCGACCTGGATGGGGCAAGCTGGTGGCAGAAAATGCGGTATATCACGATGCCTCTTTTGAAGGATATCAGTTTTATCTGTATACTGATGCTGCTGGTGTGGGCGATCAATGAATTTTCGCTGATCTGGATCATGACGTCGGGCGGTCAGAATACAACGACATTATCGCTGCTGGTCTATAACCAGTTTAAGATACTGAACCTTAACGGCGCTTCTGCCAGCGCGGTGATGCAGCTGCTTACCACCATGATATTTGCCGTATTATATGTGAAGTTTGTGATAAAGGAGGAGTGAGGATGAGCCGGAAAAGATTCTATGAAAAAGTACTGAATATTTTGGCATATCTTGTATTGATCCTGGCGCTGCTGCTTACGATCCTCCCGATCGGATGGGTGTTGTCCACATCTATAAAGCCGACGACGGAGATTTTTGCAAATCCGCCGCGCTGGATACCGCTGGATCCAACCCTGTCAAATTATCATAATGTACTGTTTGACAGCTCTATTCCAAATGCGTTTAAAAACAGCGTTCTGGTGGGCGTAATGACAACCTTTATCGCTTTGCTTCTGGGCGGCAGTGCGGGTTATGCATTTGCGAGGTTTTCTTTTCGGGGAAACAGAGTGCTTTCCCTGTTTATGCTGATCAGTCAGATGCTGCCGCTGACGGTACTGATGATACCGCTTTACTACATGGAAAATGAAGTGGGATTGGTAGATACAAAGCTGGGTCTGGCGATCGCGCATCTGGTGATCAGCCTTCCGCTGGTCACATGGATGGCGAAGGGATATTTTAAAGGCATCCCGAAAGAAATAGAGGAAGCGGCGATCATGGATGGCTGTTCTACAATGCAGACAATTATCAGGGTCGTGCTTCCGCTTTTGAAACCGGCATTGGCGGCAACCGGGATTTATGCTTTTATCTCTTCCTGGAATGAATTTGCACTTGCAAATGTTCTGACGCGAAGCACGGAAAGCATTACGGTTCCGATAGCTTTAAATGAGTTTTCATCTTTTTTTAAAGTGGACTGGGGCAGCACAATGGCAGCGGCTATGGTGATCACCGTTCCGATCATAGCGATATTTATGATGGTACAAAAGCAATTTGTGGAGGGGTTAGCGGCAGGGGCCGTAAAGGGGTAGGTTACATTTATCAGAAAGCTATTAAATTTACCAGGAGGAAGAAAAACATGGGTGAAACAGGAAAAAGAATAGAACAGCTTGGAATCTCGCTGCCGGTACGCGACCGAAAGGGAAAGGGAGCTGTTGATGCGGTACTCAAGGACGATATGCTGTATTTGTCGGCACATCTGCCGGTGGATGCAGAGGGAAAGCCGGTTTATACGGGAAAGGTTGGAGCAGATGTCGATGTGGATACGGCATATCAGGCGGCGCGTCTCTGCGGGCTGAACATGCTTGCCACTATTAAGGATTACATTGGAGAACTGGATCGGGTGGACTATTTTGTGAAAGCGCTTGGGCTTGTAAACAGCGCCGGAGATTTTTCCAGTCAGCCTGCAGTTATGAACGGATTTTCTGATCTGATGACAGAGGTTTTCGGAAGACGCGGGCAGCATGCACGCTCGGCTATGGGAGCTTTCGCATTGCCTCAGAATGTTCCGGTCGTGGTGGAAGCGATTGTGCGCATCCGTAAATAGAATTTGTCGATAGAGCGTGAAATATAGGAGGTGCGTAAAGTGGACAGCATTAATAAAATTATCATAGATGGCGCAGAGACAGAGCCGCAATATCAAAAGAAGCGGGGAATTGTTCTGCTGAGACGGGTGGATGATATGATCTATGTTTCCGGGCACGGGCCGGAAGATCAGATCACCGGAGTGCCGCTGTATCAGGGAAGGATCGGAAAAGATCTGACGCCGGAGGAAGGCTATGCGGCAGCGCGCGAGTGCGCGATCATTATTCTTGGTGCGTTAAAGGATACGCTTGGCTCACTGGATCATGTGAGGATCATCAAGGCCTTTGGACTTGTAAACTGCGCAGAGGGTTTTTGCGATGTGGACGGGGTGTTTGATGGATTTTCGGATACGATCGCAGACGTCCTGGAGGAAAGGGGATATCACGCAAGGACCGTTATGGGAACACATAATTTGCCGAACGGGAATATCCCTGTGGAAATAGAAGTGATCGCGCAGGTGCTTTAGGGTGCCAGGAAGCGCCGGATAATACGTAAAGGGTTATGTGATATGCAGCAAAAATGGTATGCGGCATCCGGATACGGAGATGGCAGAGCGGCGGATATTTTGCTTTTTACCGCGGATGCGGACGGAAAAATGGAAATACGGGATGCTGCCTCACAGGGGGATTGTCCGTCGTTTTTATGTGCAGCAGATGGAAAACTTTTTGTGGCAAGCGAGTTAAGTGATAAGGCGGCTATCACCTCTTTTTGCGTGGAAAATGGAAGGCTGATCCCGGAGAAAAGGATAGAGTTTTCCGGCAGGGGGCTTTGTCATCTGACGGCGGGACGGCAGGTATTGTATGCGGGATGCTATCAGAGCGGAGAGCTGTACGTGACAGATCACGAATTGGAACGGATATCCTGCTGTTATCATGACGGCATCCACATTCATGGAAGTATCTGTATGGGCGGACATGAGCTGCTTGCAGTGGATCTTGGTGGGGACGCTCTTTTGAAATTTCGTTTGCAGGGGGAAAAACCTGTGGGACAGCCGGAGCAGATCGCATTAAGAGAGGGCAGCGGTCCGCGTCAGGTACTTTATGATGAAAGCTCACGAAAGATGATTGTGATTAACGAGAGGGGAAACAGTGTCGCCCTTGGGAGCGGACCAAACTGGTACCGGAATCTTGTCTACCTACCGGCAACACAGGCCTGCGGAGCGGGGAACTATCCGGGAGGAGCCTGCATTGACAGAAAAGGAAAACTCTTTGTGGCAAACCGCGGAGCAGATACGATAGCGGTATTCGACGTCTCAAAAGAAGTGAAATTTCTTGGCGAATGGGACTGTCAGGGACACTGGCCGAGGCACCTGCACTGTGCAGATGGGGGACTTGTATTTGCCGCCTGCGAGAGAAGCAATGAAATTTGCAGCTTTTTGTGGACAGAAGAGCATTTGCCGGATAACAGGGAAAGCCGGTTAAGAGCTGTGCAGTCCGCGAAAGAAGAAGCGTATGTGTCAGGAAGATTATGCCCGGCGGATTCATTGCCGCTTGTGCGGGCGGCATGTGTCACAGAGATAAAAAAACGGCCGGCCTGAAGGAGAATGGAGAGAGACAGATGAGTAAGCAGACAAAAGATATTATTCTGCGGGGCGGGATCGTGCTTGATCCATCGCAGAGCATGAAGAAAAAAGCGGACATTCGTATTTCAAACGGGAAAATTGCGGAAATTTCAGAGCATATGCAGGAGGATCCTGCGGCACGTGCATCAGAAGCCGGAAGCGCCACTGTTGTAAATGTGGAAGGATGCTACGTGACGCCGGGACTGATCGATATGCATTGTCATATCTATCCTGTATTTCCGGTTGCGCGGGATGGTTTGCCGACGATCCAGCCGGAGGCGCATATGTTTCAAAGCGGCGTGACAACGGCTGTGGATGCGGGAACCTGCGGAAGCCGGGATTTTATCCGGTTTAAGGAAGAGGTGATCGATAAGAGCCGCTTAAGAATTCTGGCATTTATCAACATTGCTTCCGGCGGGATGGTGAATCTGGATTCCGAACAGGATATCAGGGAATTTCATCCGGAAATTGCAGCCGCAATGGCGAAAACATTTGATGAAACGGTTGTCGGGATTAAAACAGCGCATTACTGGGTAGGAAAACCGTTTGATGAAGCGCATCCTGCGTGGGAATCTGTTGATCGCTGCGTACAGGCAGGCGAGCTCTGCCACAAGCCGGTAATGGCGGATTTTCAGCCGACGCTTCCGGGACGGCCATACGAGGAGCTGATTTTAAGTAAGCTCCGTCCGGGCGACATTCACACGCATGTATATGCTCAGCAGTTTCCTGTTCTGGATGAGAGCGGATGTGTGCGCAGGGAGATGTTTGCGGCGCGCGAAAGAGGCGTGATTTTTGATCTGGGGCACGGAGCAGGCAGCTTCTGGTTCCGGAATGCTGTTCCGGCATGGCAGCAGGGATTTGCGCCGGATGTGATTTCAACAGACCTGTATCTTGATAATGTTGCAGGGCCGGTCATTAATCTGACGCATGTAATGTCAAAATATCTGAGCATGGGCATGACGATGGAGGAAGTTATTTTTCGCACGACAAAGCGTCCGGCGGAGGTTATCGGACATACGGAGCTTGGGGATCTGCGTATCAATGGCTGTGCAGATATTGCAGTGCTTAAAGTACAGGAAGGGCAGTTTGGCTATGCGGACAGCGGGCATGCGAGAATGAATGGGAGCAGGCGGCTGGAGTGCGTTATGACGATCCGTGAGGGAACGATCGTGTTTGATCCGATGGCGTTAGCGATGCCGCTCTGGGAGACTGCACCGGAGGCCTACTGGAGGGCGCCGGGGGTTCTGTAGAAGAAAATAACGTTACTGTTCACGTCGTTCACAGTAACATTCGCAAATCCATTTAAAATTCGCTCCGCGAATGGGATTTGCTCACACCTGTATCACTTTCTTACGGACTTTGCCCACAGGACTAGCTGCGCGTCGCAGTGAATGCAAAGTCCTGACCTGAACAGTAACAAAACAACAAAAACAGTAGGAGAAGAAGACGTGATATTAAATGACAGGAATGAAATAATTGCTTTGACGCAGGAGTGGCACGGAGAGCGCTTTGCAGACGGCAGACCGAAGGTGGAGGAGAAATACCTGGAAAAGCTAAGGACAATGACACTTGAGGAAATCTGGCTTCCACTTTATATCAAGGGTTATCATTTCCAGTTTGAAGGCGGGATGAAGATGCTTCACGGCGGACAGAAGCTGGTAGGACGTGCAGTGACATGCACCTTTATGCCGACAAGACCGGATTTATTTTCTGTTGTAAAATCAACGGGCGAACAGAAAAACTGGAAGGGTATGTGCAATCAGTGGGTAGTAGACGGCCTGGTGGAAGGGGATGTGCTGGTTGCAGACATGTATGATAAGATTTTCAACGGAACCTTTATCGGCGGGAATCTGACTACTGCGATCGCGGCACAGACAAAACGCGGCGGAGCGGTGATCTGGGGCGGCATCCGGGACATTGAACAGATGAAAAAAATAGGAACACAGGTATTTTACCGCGGCGTTGATCCGACACCGATCCGGGAGTGTGTGATCACCGGCTATAATAGCGCCTGCAGAATCGGGCAGGGGGTATGTCTTCCGGGCGATGTGGTTATGGGAACAGACAGCGGAGTTTTGTTTATCCCATGCCATCTGGTGGCAGAAGTGATCAACAGTGCAGAAAAAACGCATGCTAAGGATATTTTTGGTTTTGAAATGATAGAGAGGGGCGTTTATACGACGGCGCAGATAGACAGCAGTGTCTGGAGCATGGACATGCTGGAAAATATGCAAAGATTTTTAAAGGAGGATGCGCGCTGCGAAAAATACCGCGATCTTGACTGGAGTCTGGAAATGCGTGCGTCGCAGGGAGAGCAGGACGCGCTGAAAGAGGTATTGAAAACATGCCTCACATAAAAAGGATGCGTATTATTGCAAAGGGCAGAAACGGGGAATTGGATGATTCTCCGTTTTTTTTTTGAAAAATGATTAGGCACCTTGACAAATTACGGAGGAAATGATAAGATGATTTCAAGGTACCGAAATAATAAAGAAAAGAGGAATTCCGAATGAGAAAATGTGAGATAAACGATGATTGTGTGCGGGGGGAGCATCACGGCAGACACGGCTATCACGGACGTATGGAAGGATTTCAGATAGAGGAGGCTTCCCTGCAGGAGCTTCTTATCCGCTGCGGATATATTGCGGAGCGCAAAAGCGGGCGGCAGAGAGGACAGAACCGGATACTGGGCATTCTGCTGGAAAATCCAGAGATGAGCCAGAGGACGCTGCAGGAGCGGCTTGGAATCGAACCGGGGTCCTTAAGCGAAATTCTTGCAAAGCTGGAGGAAAAGGGCTTTCTTGTAAAAGAAAAGGATGAGAGTGACCGCCGCAAAATGATTCTTCGTCTCACGGACGCGGGGAAAGAGGCCGCTGAGGCGGAAAAAACAGAAGGATCAAAGCCGCATGCGGAGGAAATTTTCCAGGCTTTATCTCCCGAAGAACAGGGACAGTTAAAGGAAATGCTGCGAAGGCTTCTGACGCAATGGCATATGGAAAGAAAACGGAGGAATGAACGATGAATACAGAAAATAATACAATGACAAAAGATGGAAAAGAAGTCTGCCCGTGCTGCGACCGCCACTGTCCGGTCGACAATCTGCATTGCCCGAAGGGAAAAGAACACTTTGGGCTTCCGGTAGAAGAAGGCGAAAGAGAAGGCCGCGGCGAACATGGTGAGCACAGACACGGCGGCGAGAGAGGATGCGGCCGCGGCGGGCATGGCCACGGCAGAGAAGGAAAACATGGCCGCGGGGAACATGGATACAGCGAACATGGACACAGCGAAGGCAAACCACAGATGCGCCCGATTGACGAGGAAAATATGACGTTATCGGAAGTCACTATGACGCTTCTGCGCCAATGCGGTCATTTCCTGCATCATAACGTGGAGAGCGGCGCAGACTGCAGCGAGATGTTTGCGATGCTTAAGGAGGAAGAACAGATGCAGCTTAACGCGGCGCTGAAAAAATGCCTCGCGGGATGGCAGCAGAGATAGGCGCTGCTTTCAGAATCATTATATAAAGAGAGAAAAAGCTCCGGCACAGTCTGATGTGCCGGAGCTTTTTGTCACTGCTCACTTTGTTCACAGTAACTTTTGTGTCGCTTTCTGCATAAATGCAGACGGAAATCGAATTGCTTTTCATGGTGCGAAAAATCTACAATGATAAAAAATCTTACTTGGGAGGAAGAAGAAAATGAAACCAGAAATAAAAACGGAGAAAGCGGCGATTACCTGTCTGGATATGCGAATCGCGGTGTCGGTGCTGATCTGCTGTCTGACGGCAACGCTGCTGAATCATTTTGGCGTGAAGTTTCCGCTTGGGGAAATGCGCCTGGAGATTATTCAGAAGATGACGGCGTGCATTTCCTGCCTGCTTTGCTGCCAGGATACAACGACGGTCAGCAAAAAAGCGGGCATCAACCGTCTGATCATCACAGCGGTCGGCGGCATTGTGGCAATTTGCGTTGTTGCGCTGGACAATGTGTTTGCGAATGAGTGGCTGATGGTACTGATGGTGACGGCTGGAGTACTGCTCACACTGTACTTCTGCAAGCTGGCGAAGGTGCCGTACATAAACGCGCGGATCGGCGGCGTTACCTTTATCCTGGTGGCATGCACATTTGCAGGAAATGCAAGGATTTACTACGCGGTGTTCCGCTTTATCTCCACATTCTATGCGGTGTTGGTGGTGCTGCTTGTAACATGGGTATTTGAAAAGTTTGCAGGGAAGAAAAGCGCGTGATAATTCCACACAGATTCCGGGGAGGGCAAAGGTGAACAATAACCTTGCTCTCCCTGGTTTTTATATTTATGCACTTTGCGCAATAATTACATCGGAAAGCGGTTTGCTTATAAAGAATAACGGAAGTATAATGTAATCACAAAGCAGATAATTGTAAAAATAACTACAGGAGAGAAGAAAATGAAGCCAGCCTTACCATTTAAGATACCGGAGACGGCGGAGTTTTCGCCGGAACAGATTTTGCAGGCCGGGAAGTGCTATCTTGACATTCCCTATGCCGGGCAGTCTGAGGATCAGGTGTTTGATTTGTATCTACCGAAGAAGGGAGGAGAGCTTTTTCCGCTGATTTTATACATCCACGAGGGGGCGTTTGCATTTGGGAGCAAGCGCGATAAGCGGGCGGAGACATTATTTGCGGCGTTGGAACGCGGATTTGCGATAGCGAGCATGGACTACCGCAAGAGCGATAAAGTCACCTGGCCGGCGCAGATCTATGATGTAAAGGCGGCAATCCGATATTTGCGTGCGAATGCCGGAAAATATCATCTGGACGCTGATAAATTTATCCTATGGGGCATGTCGGCAGGAGGATATCTCGCCTCGATCGTCGGAGTGACGGAAGGAAATCCCGGATTTGAGGATCCGGGTATGGGAAACGCCGGATGCAGCAGCGCGGTGCAGGCAGTGATCGACCTTTGCGGAGCCTGCAGCGGATTTGACGCGATGGATGAGCAGATTTTCCGCAATGGAGTCGGAAGAAGCAACCATAACAACGAAAATTCCCCGGAATCCATTATGATGGGGAATCCGCTCCCCGATATCACGGAGCTGAACCGTATGGCGGCGCCGGTGACCTACGTACATAAAGATATTCCGCCGTTTTTCATTCAGCACTGCGTGACCGATCCGACGGTGCCGGTGCAGCAGTCGGAGGAATTTGCAAAAGTGATCGAGAAAATTGCTGGAGCCGCGAAGGTGCGGACGGTCTTTCTGGAAAAAGAAGCGGACCACGAGAAGCCGGACTACAATACAGAGGAAATTGTAGACACGGCATTGGACTTCCTGGAGGAGGTTTTTGAAATACGATAGTGAATGCGGGAGGCATCGTACGGGCAGATGCCCTGTCCCGGCATCATTATATAAAAAATTATGCAAAGGAGAAGAAAGAACATGAAAAAGAGATTTGTGGCACTTTTATTAACCGGAGCACTGACGATCAGTTCTCTTGGAACCGGTACTGCAGTTTTTGCGGCGGAGGATGGAAGAACGGCTTCTGTAACCGTTGGCGTTACGGCAGATCCGGAAAATATGGGACCGTGGTCTGGAATGTCGGCAGGACGTATTGCAATGCTGTTTACGGTGTATGAGTACATGATCACCAGAGAAGACGGACAGGTGTACGGCGTGCTCGCAAAGAACTGGGAGCAGGTAGATCCGAAGACCTACACGATGGAGATCTATGATTACATTCATGACGCGGCAGGCAACCCGCTGACCGCTTCCGATATCGTATTCAGTTTTGAATCCGCGATCGCGACAAAGAACTACGGCAAGCTTTCTGTTGTAGAGAGCGTGACGGCGGTGGATGATTACAATCTGGAATTCAAGTTTAACAAGGACCTTGAGATTGGTGAATTTGAGAACGTGCTTCTGGAGGTAGCGATCGTTACGCAGGCAGCTTACGAGGCATCCGAAGATCAGATGGCGACGACGCCGGTCGGCACCTCCGCTTATCTGGTAGAAAGCTACGTTCCAGGGTCTGAGCTTGTTTTAAAGGACACCGGAAATTACTGGCAGACGGATGAATCTCTGGTGCACGGAACAAGTATCCACAACGCGGATGAAATCAGATTTTCCGTAATTACAGAGGCTTCCCAGCACACCGTTGCAATGCAGACAGGCGCAGTGGACATTTCAAACGGTATTCCGGATACGGATATTGCGAAGTTTTCAGAGGGCGGAGAGTATGCAGAGGGAAACCAGGTATCGGTTGTTCTGGATAATCTTACCTATGACATAGAGTACAACATGTCCGACAGCTCTGTATTTAAGGATGACGAGAATCTGAGACTTGCGCTTGCCTGTGCGATTGACAAGGAAGGATTGAATCAAGGTGCGTTCAACGGCAATGGTATGGCGGTGAAGGATTTTGCAAACGCGACCTATCCGGACTATAATCCGGAATGGGATAACGAGGATTATTATGATTATGATGTAGAAAAAGCAAAGGAATATCTTGCACAGTCCAATTATGATGGAAGCCCGTTGACTCTGGAATATACCAACAGCGGCATGCAGGAAATGCTGGCGCAGATGCTGCAGGCTTACTGGGGACAGATCGGCGTGACGGTAGAGCTGGTTGGTTACGACCAGATGATGGCACAGCAGGAACAGTATAATGCGGAGGGCTTTGATATTCTTCTGAAGACGGCCGGTTCCACAGACTATATTGTGAACCAGTGGAAGCTCTGCTGGGATGCAAGAGACTACCGTGACATCACCGGCGGAACTGCAAACTTTGTAGTGGACGAAGAGCTGGATAATCTGATGCAGGCATGCCTGAGTGTAGATACCTACGGTCCGGAGAGCATTGAAGCAATGCATGACTACCTTGTAGAGAAATGCTACGGCTACGGAATTGTACAGGGTCCGATCAATATCGTACATTCTGATAAGATCGCAACTGTTGCTCTGGATGCAAGAAACCAGATCCTTCCGGGAGCATGCGTATACGCAGAATAAAGGAAGAACCGGTATAA
>OGWU01000017.1_pt1 | contig 93269 bp, 78 predicted proteins | sample 1576071 | NCBI WGS metagenome assembly OGWU01 (sample SAMEA3541582, study PRJEB24748) | human gut metagenome | biome: human gut; feature: human-associated habitat; material: faeces | place: China | collected 2012
GGGCTGTTTTATGGCAGGGATTCTCTAACATGTCTTGTTTAACTAAATGACATTGGGCATGAACAGTAACACAAAATAATCTTTTTTCTTTGACAAAAATGTGGTATAGTGTATTTCATAACAATTACCTTTTACAGCGAGGAATGATTATGACAAAACCAAAAGCAAAATACAGTGGAAGACTGCGCCCCTATCTGGCATGGCCAACGATTACGGCGGTTCTGTTCTGCATCTTATCATTTATCATATGCTTCATGGATCTCAAGGCAGGGATTGTCGCCGTGATTTTCACACTATGCTATATCGCGGTGGTGATCGTCCTGGTGTTTGTATATAAGCCAAAGGTAATGACAGACCTCGTGTCTTTTGCCGCCCAGTACGGGCAGGTGCAGAAACAGATGCTCGATGAATTTTCCATCCCCTATGGAGTGCTTGATATAGACGGAAAAATCATCTGGATGAATCAGCATATGCGCATGATGCTGGAAAAGAGCAACCGCTACCACAAAAGCATCACCAATCTGATCCCGGAAATTACGATCGATAAGTTCCCGGAATCACGCGAACCGGTCAGCTTTGAGTTCTCCATGAATGACCGCGATTACCGCGCCGAGCTGAAGCGCATCCGCATCGACGAATGGCACGCTTCCACCGATCTGATGTCTATCCCGGAGGAGCAGTGCTATCTGCACACGATCTATATTTTTGACAACACGGAGCTGAAAAAAGCGCTCCGCGCTAACGAAGAGCAGCGTCTGGTGGTCGGTCTGATCTACATCGACAACTACGACGAGGTGCTGGACAGCACGGACGATGTGCGCCGCTCACTTCTGCTTGCCCTGGTCGACCGGAAGATCGACAAATTTATCAGCAATCATCATGGCATCATGAAGAAGCTTGAAAAAGATAAATACTATATTATCATGAAGCAGAAGTACCTTGATATTCTGAAGGCAAACCGTTTTTCACTGCTGGAGGACATCAAGACGCTCAACATCGGCAACGATATGCGGCTTACCTTAAGTATTGGCATCGGCTCAAACGGCTCTACCTATGTTGAGACCTATGAGTTTTCACGCGCTGCCATCGACCTCGCCCTTGGGCGCGGAGGCGACCAGGCGGTTGTGAAAACGCCGGACGGCATCTCCTACTACGGCGGCAAATCGCAGCAGATGGAAAAAAATACCCGCGTGAAAGCGCGTGTGAAGGCGCAGGCGCTGCGTGAGTTTATCAGCACGCGCGACGACGTCATCATCATGGGACATAAGGTGACGGACATCGACACCTTCGGCGCTGCCGTCGGCATCTATAGGGCGGCGCGGGTGCTCGGCAAGCGCGCTTATATTCTGATTGACGAAAACAGTACGTCCATACGCCCGTATTTAAACCTGTTCCGTGAGAACAGGGAATACGAGTCGGACATGTTTATCAACCACCGCGACGCCGACGAGCTGGTTGACAACGATACCCTTCTGGTTGTCGTTGACACCAACCGTCCGAGCAACTCAGAGTACCCGGAGCTTCTGGAGCGCTCCCACACGATCGCCGTACTCGACCATCACCGTCAGAGCAGCGAGGTGATCAAAAACGCGACGCTCTCCTACATCGAGCCGTATGCGTCTTCCGCCTGCGAAATGGTGGCGGAGATCCTGCAGTATTTTGACGACGGTGTTAAGCTCACCAACATCGAGGCGGATTGTCTGTATGCCGGCATTATTGTGGACACCAACAATTTTGTGGCAAAGACAGGCGTGCGCACGTTCGAAGCAGCCGCCTACCTGCGCCGCTGCGGTGCCGATGTCACTAAGGTCCGCAAGATGATGCGCAACGATATGACGTCCTACAAAGCTCGCGCGGAGGCGGTACGTCATGCCGAGCTGTACCTGGACAACTATGCGATCAGCATTTTGCCGTCCGCCGGGCTTGACAGCCCGACCACGGTAGGCGCGCAGGCTGCAAACGAGCTGCTGAATATTACCGGAGTAAAGGCTTCCTTTGTTCTGACAGCTTATAATAACCAGATTTATATCAGCGCCCGTTCTATTGATGAAGTGAATGTGCAGATCATTATGGAGCGTATGGGCGGCGGCGGTCATATGAACATCGCCGGAGCACAGCTAAGGGATGTGACGCCGGAGCAGGCAGTAGACGCACTGAAAGAAACCCTTCAGACCATGAAAGGCGAAGGCGCAATTTAAGGAGGAAATGATCATGAAAGTAATTTTATTACAGGATGTAAAAACACTTGGCAAAAAAGGCGATACCGTAAACGTAAGCGATGGCTACGCGCGCAACATGCTCTTCCCAAAAAAGCTCGGTATAGAAGCAACTGCAAAAAATATGAATGACCTGAAGCTTCAGAAGGCAAACCAGGCAAAGGTGGCGCAGGAGCAGCTTGATGCCGCAAAAGCATTTGCAGAGGTACTTGCGAAAACGGAAGTAGTCGTTGCGATCAAGGTGGGCGAAGGAGGAAAGACCTTCGGTTCCGTATCCTCAAAGGAAATCGCAGAGGCGGCAAAGGCTCAGCATAACCTGGATATCGACAAAAAGAAAATCCAGCTTGCCTCCCCGATCAAAGCGCTCGGAACCACTCCGGTTCCGGTGAAGCTACACCCGCAGGTGACTGCCGAATTGAAGGTAACTGTCAAAGAAGCATAAAAGGATAAATTATTCATTAAAGGATAAATTATTATGGAAGAATCTCTGATCAAGCGTGTCATGCCGCACAGCCCGGAGGCGGAGCAGTCGGTCATCGGCTCTATGATAATGGATACGGATGCCATCCTCACTGCATCGGAAATTATCACCAGCGATGATTTTTACCAAAAGCAGTTCGGCGTTCTTTTTGATGCGATGGTGGAGCTTTATAATGAAGGAAAACCGGTCGACCTTGTCACGCTGCAGGATCGTCTGCTGCAAAAGGATGTTCCCCCGGAAATATCCGGTCTGGAATTTGCCAGGGATCTGCTGGATACGTTCTATACTTCCACTAATGTGCGCCACTACGCAAACATCGTGCGCGAAAAAGCGACACTTCGCCGCCTGATCCGTACAGTTGAGGAAATCGCGAACACCTGTTATGCAGGCAAGGAAGCGACCGAGGATATTCTTGCCGACACGGAAAAACGCATTTTTGATATTGTCCAGCAAAACACCTCCGGGGATTTTGTGCCCATCAAGGAGGTCGTTCTGAACGCGCTGGACAAGATTGAGCTTGCCTCAAAAACGAAGGGAAATGTTACCGGTATTCCTACCGGATTTATTGATCTCGATTATAAGACGGCCGGATTCCAGCCGTCCGATCTGATCCTGGTGGCAGCGCGTCCTTCTATGGGAAAAACAGCGCTGGTGCTCAACATCGCCCAGCATATGGCATTCCGCGAAAATGTGACGGTCGCCGTATTCAGTCTGGAAATGTCGAAGGAGCAGCTCGTCAATCGACTGCTCTCCCTCGAATCCCGCGTCGATTCGCAGTCCATCCGTACCGGAAACCTCTCCGACGAGGACTGGGCAAAATTGATCGAAGGCGCCGGTGTGATTGGACAGTCCAACCTCATCATCGACGACACCCCCGGTATCTCCGTCATGGAATTGCGCAGCAAGTGCCGCAAATACAAGCTGGAGCATAATCTTGGAATCATCATCATAGACTATTTACAGCTTATGACGGGCAGCAAGCGCTCCGAATCCAGACAGCAGGAAATTTCCGATATTTCCCGCTCTCTCAAAGCCATTGCCCGTGAGCTGAACGTTCCCGTCGTTGCACTCTCCCAGCTCTCCCGCGCCGTCGAACAGCGTCCCGACCATCGTCCGATGCTCTCGGACCTGAGAGAATCCGGCGCCATCGAGCAGGACGCCGACGTCGTAATGTTCATCTACCGTGACGACTACTACAACAAAGACACCGCCAAACCAAACGTAGCGGAAATCATCATCGCCAAGCAGAGAAACGGCGCCATCGGCACCATCGAACTAGCCTGGCTCCCGCAATACACCAAATTCGCAAACATGCGCAAGTAGAGCCATGCAAGGACAGCGTCGTAAACAGCCGTGCATGCTTGCATGCAAAAGGCTGGTTAGGGCGGTGTGCTTATAGGGCGAAGCCCGGTCACTGAGATGAAGTGAGTTTACGAGCGGAATCGAAGTGACAGCATGGCTCGTGGAGCCTGTTGTGGGCATCGCGTCGCGCTTGCATGCAAAAGGCTGGTTAGGACAATACGGCTCGTTGAGACCCAGTCACTATAATAAAGCGAGGTATTCCTTGACATATCTTTTTCAAACCACAAAGGCAGGAACGCTGCACACTCCGCAGCTCCCTGCCTTAAAATTTTTTCTTCAGACTGCTCTCCTGCCGGTCGGCTCTGCCATGTACGTGTGGGGCGGCGGCTGGAACGAATCCGACACCGGCGCCGGACGGGAAGCCTGCACCCTCGGGGTCAGCCCGCGCTGGAAGGAGTTTGCCCAAAAACAGACCGCCTCCTATGACTACCGCACCACCCGCTATCAGATTCACGACGGGCTCGACTGCTCCGGATACGTAGGCTGGTGCATTTATAATCTTTTTCATACAACCCACTCTTCTGTCAATAGTGCCGTATCCTGCGGCTATGTCATGCCCGCACGCCGGATGGCGGCAGAATTTGCTGCCCGCGGCTGGGGAACCTTCATACCGCGCAGTCAAATAACCGCTTATCATGCCGGAGACATCATGAGTTCGCGCGGGCATGTCTGGATTGCCGTTGGACAATGCGATGACGGCAGCATCGTCCTGCTTCATTCCAGCCCGCCCGGTGTCCGTCTCTGCGGTACGCCCGGTACCGGTCACGCTTCCAATTCCCGCCATCCATCCGACACCTGCCGCACTTCCGGAAGCAGCCGCATTCCTCCTGTTCCAGATATTACCGACAGCCAGGCAATCCGTCTTGCCGGCTATTACATGCGCACATACTATCCCGACTGGTACAGCCGCTACCCGGACTGCTCCTGCGACAGCAGCTACCTTCGCGATTACGACCAGATGCGATGGGATACCTCTGGGAAAGCGGCTCTCACAGATTCAGAGGGCTTCCAGAAAATGTCCGCTTCCACCGTACTGAAAAATCTTTTTCACAATAAAACGCCATTCTCATAAGAACGCTTTCCACGAAAACACTTTCCCTAAAAACACTTTTGCTTTCCCGTACCCTCATCCCGGTTCTACATCCAGGATTTCAGATATTCCTCCACCGAGCGCGTCATTTCACGCGAAAACGCGGAATTGTATTTCCGATTACAAAATGCCTGCGCCCATTCCTCGAAACTGCGATTTTTTGTCTCTTTCTCAAACATCCGCCGAAGCTCGCTGCCCTCCCGTCTGCGATATGCATTCTCCTGCACAATATCCTCCAGCCGACAGCGCTCCGGCTTTTTGCGCTCCCTCTGCTGCTGCGTCGGATAACCAAACACCACCATTGCCGCCGGGAACACATATTCCGGAAGCTTCAGCATCTCCCGATGCAGTTCACACTGCTCCATAATATCACCAATATAGCATGAGCCAATCCCAAGGCTCTGAGCGGCAACGACTGCATTCTGTGCCGCGATCACCGCATCGCATACCGCTAACATCAGGTCTCCTGCGCCCGGTCTGCGCGGCTGTGCACCGGCCTCTGTAAATGTATCCACCCACTTCTGATAATCCGCACAGAAAATCAGCACCATCGGCGCCTTCGCAATAAACGGCTGATGGTCGCAGCTTTCCGAGAGCCTTTCCTTCACCTCCTGATCCGTAATATCCAGAATCGTATACATCTGCTGGTTTCCAGCCGTCGGCGCTTCCATTGCCGACTGCAGGATCAGCCGCTTATCTTCCGGCGATATCTGGAATTCCTCATAAACACGCGTCGACTTCCGTTCCCATAGTGATTGAATAACCTCATTCATATGTATCTTCTTCTCCTTATTTCAAAATTTTTATTTTCCATTATATACCGCTGGACTGCAGGCGTCAAATAGCATATAAAACAACAAAGGCGCTGCCGATAGATGGGAGTTTGACAGTTGAATAATAAGAAATTACCTTGCAGGCCACATAAATCCTGCGTTTTTTGCGCCAACTTTTTGTTTTATTCTATTGTATAATAAGGATTAAGAGGGTTTTTATATGAGAGTAACAACATCAAAATCAAAGAATTCGGAATCATTTTATATTACGAAAGGTTACGTCAATAACAAAGGTGTTAGTATAAGATGAACCCTGCAGGACCTGCCACCGGCAGCTTCCTTCGGATGCATGGCAACAAAATCAGCCGCAGCCCACCAAAAAACGGCGTGCCGCGGCCGGTTCTGCAGTTTTAAGAGAACGATTGTGTTATTTTGTCAGCACTTATTCTGCATAGTAAGCGTCAAGATATTTCTGGTAAATTTCCAGTGCCTCGCTGAGACCATACGCCTCAAGATCGTCCTTGAAGTCTTCCCACTGGTCATCGGTCACACCGTTCATTACCCAGTCAGACTTTGCAGCGTTGATTGTCTTTGTAATATCATCCTGTACATCTGCAAGGTCTTCTGTGTCTTCCTGACTCATGAATACATTCGGGTATACGTACTCGGTGTTCATGTCCGGTGTATAATACTCTTCGATCCAGTCCAGACGATACTGTGCGTCATCCGGGCAGGTTACATATACATCATAGTAGTCGTCCAGCACTGCCAGCGGACCGCCTACAAACTCAGCCTCACGTACTTCGATAGGAGATGCATCGCCCAGCGGAGCATGCTTCAGCATCTTTCCACCCTCTGCATTTTCGCTGAGTTCAAAGATATCATAATCGTCATCTTCGCCGTAGGTACCCCAGTTGTTCTGCGGTGACTGGAACGGGTCATACATCAGGTCAAGCCACTGGCACACAAGCTCCGGATTTTCCGCAACAGCAGTCACGACGCAGCGGCCGCGCTCAAATCCGCCTGTGAAGGAACCGTTCTGCGGGGTAACATTTTTCGTATCCGCGGTCAGCGCCGGAAGAACCGTCCAGTCTGCAAGATTATCAATGTTTGCAATATCCCAGGACATACATACGCCGTAGCGTCCGGATTTTCCCTTGGATACGTAGGTAGACCAATCCTGTGTAAATGCTTCCGGATCGATCAGGCCCTCTTCATACAGCTCGTGCATCCATGCCAGACCATCCTTGAAGCCCTCCTGCGTTGCCGTACAGATAACTTCCAGATCATCAGTAACTGCGATATGTCTGCCGGTATCCGGATCTCCATAGCCCTCACCAAAGCCGTTGATCAGCAGGCAGGGATCCTGGTCATTCATAATAAAGGACATGGGGATAATGCTTCCCTCAATACCAAACTCACTCTGGAGCTTCTCTGCATTGTCGCGGAACGCAATCAGTACATCCTTAAATTCATCCACAGTTGTCGGAATTTCCAGTCCAAGGAAATCTAACCACTTCTTATTAATATAAGTCATGTTGTTGCCGACTGTCTGAATCGCAGTCTTGCCGGAGCCAAGCTGCTCAATCCACGGCAGCGCCCAGATATGTCCGTCCACGTCCGTACACATAGTTCTGTACTCCGGATACTTCTCAAATACCGCGCTGAGATTCGGCATACAGCTGTCAATATAATCCTCCAGCGGAATAATTACCTCCTGATCCGCATATCTCAGCAGGTCGCTGTCACTGAAACCTGCGGAAAATACGAAATCAGTCAGCTCAGAAATGTTTGCCATATTCAGGGCAATCTTGTCCGCCCACTGGTCGGCCTGAATAGCCGTCCACTGAATTTCCACATTTGTCTCATCCTGCAGTCTCTTAAAGATTGTGCGTTTGTTGGGATCAGATTCTGTATTAGCCGGATAGCTGATCATACCGGTAAGTGTGGTAGTCTCCGCCAGCGGAAATACGGAGCTCTCCTCTTCCATACCGGTAATGGAAAGGGAAGCTGCCATCCCTGCTGCAAGTACGCCGGCTGTCAGAACGTTAAATAATCTCTTGTTCCTGTTCATAAGTAAAATCTCCTTTCTTGTTGTAAAAGTGTTTGATTTATTTTTTACCGTACCTGTTTGGCTACGGTAATTTACATGTTATCCATCCTTTAACCCTTAACGGAGCCTGCCATAATTCCGCTGTCAAAGTATTTCTGGAAGAAGGGGTACATCACCAGCAGCGGCAGACTGGAAATAATAATTGTTGCATACTTCAGAAGCTCTGCCAGCTTGGCCCTCTCTGCCGTGCTTTGCATATCGGCGATCATCCCCGCCTCCGGCTGATTCTGGATCAGAATGGATCTGAGTACAAGCTGCAGCGGCTGCTTGGAAGCATCGTTCAAGTAAATCATGGCGTCAAAATAGCTGTTCCACATTGCCACAAACTGCCAGAGAGCCAGCACTGCAATTACCGGCGTACACACCGGAAGCAGAATTTTGAAGAAAAAGAGAACCTCACTTGCTCCGTCCACACTGGCTGCTTCTTTCAGCTCACCCGGTATTCCCTGGTAATAGGTTCTGGCAATAATCATATTCCAGACACTGAACGCACCCGGAAGAATGACCGCCCACATACTGTTCAGCAGCCCCAGCTTACTGATCAGCAAATATGTAGGGATCAGCCCGCCGCCAAAGAACATGGTAATGATAAAAATAATGTTAAAAAATCCTTTTCCTTTGAAATCCGCCCTGGACATCGGGTATGCTGCAAGCAGGGTAATTCCCACCGATACAACCGTAAAAACAACGGAGTACACTACCGCATTTTTGAATCCGACCCATATCTGCGCATTCGACATAACACGCTCATACGCAGTCAGCGTCCATTTGCTCACATCAAAGGTAATGCCCTTATTCTGCAATACGATCGGGTCCATAAAGGACGCCACCACAATATAAGTCATCGGAACAAGAATCGCCAGCACAAACAGGCCCAAAAGGATGTAACCCGCTACCAGCAGCGCCTTGTCCTGAAAAGAATATCTGGCAAATCTGCTTTTTTTCTTCATAACGCACACCTCCTATAGTCCCTTGCCGTCGTTCATCTTTGCCACGATCTTGTTAACAATAATCAGGAGTATAACATTGATGACCGTATTAAATAAACCTACTGCCGTGGAAAAGCTGTAGTCCCCGTCGATCAGACCCTTTTTATATACATAGGTGGCAATAATCTCGGAGGTTTTCAGATTCAGGTCGGTCTGCAGGGCATACGCCTTTTCAAATCCGATGCTCATGATATTTCCTGCCTGAAGGATAAACTGAATCACTACCATATCCTTGATAGCAGGCCACTCTACCGCCCTGATCTGCTGGAAAATATTCGCTCCGTCAATAACGGCCGCCTCTTTCAGATCCTGGGATGCATTGGACAGGGACGCCGTATACATGATGGAAGCCCAGCCTGCCCCCTGCCAGATACCGCTTATGATGTATATCGACCGGAACGCTTCCGGCATGGTCATAAAGTTTATCTGCGTTCCCAGAAGCATATTGATAGGTCCCGTAACCGAAAGAAAGATTCTGACAATACCGCAAAGCACGATAACCGATACAAAGTTCGGCATATACAGTACCAGCTGAATCTTCTTTTTGATTCCCTTACTCTCAATCCGGTTCAGAAGAAATGCCAGCAGAATCGGTACCGGAAATCCCCAAAGCAGACCGTATATACTCAGTTTCAGCGTGTTAACCAGATACTGCATAAAATCCGGCGATCTAAGGAAGCGTTCAAAGTGTTTCAGTCCTACCCACCTGCTTCCCAGAATACCCTTGATCGGATTATACTTCTGGAATGCAATCAGAATGCCTCCCATTGGCGCATACTTGAAAATCAGCGTCAAAGCCAGCGCCGGTAATAAAAATAGCAAATATAGCTGCCAGTGCTGCCGTACATACACCAGGGTGTTATGCGCTTTCCCCTTGTTGCTCTTTTGTCCCGCTGCCGGGACAGATTCCATTTTTGTTTTCATGAGCTCCTCCTCCCACCTTTCATTATTTTACATTTGCACAATTTTGTTTGTGTGTTTGTAAAACCGTGTCTTGTTTTTTTGTAATTTGATTATATCTCTCGTTTGTGCATTTGTCAATGTGTTTTTACATTTTTTTGCACAACTATTTTTACGTTTTTTCTGATTGCCCCATTATAATGCCGAAACATAAAAAATATGCCCTAAGAATTGGTTGTCAAATGTCCAATATTCCAGGTCTTCCGATCATAAAATGAAGCTTTTTTTCAATTTTTACATTTTTACATTTGACAAACCCGCACAACCACATTATAATAAATTGTAATATAACCACCGATTTCTATTATAAATTGTGCAAAGGAGGATATTATGGCAGGAAGAGTCACCATACAGGATATTGCCGATGCTCTCGGTGTTTCCAGAAACACCGTATCCAAGGCAATCAACAACACTGGAATCCTGGCTGATTCCACCAGAGAAAGAATTCTGCAAAAAGCAGTAGAAATGGGATATAAGCAGTTTTCCTACCTGTCTCTTGCAGGAAAACAGCAGGAACCCGCTTCGCCGCAGGCGGTCATTACAGCGCCCCTCAGCGCTCCAGAGAGTAGTTCCCCGGCAAAACCCGGCGGCACCATCGCTCTGTTCTCCACCATGCTTCTGGGAGCATCGCATTTTTCTTCCACTATGCTGGATAAAGTACAGAATGAGCTTTCCACACTGGGATACGGTCTTGTCATGCACCGGGTCACCCAGGAAAATCTGAACAGCATGACGCTGCCCAATTCTTTTCATAAGGAAGCAGCAGACGCCATCATCTGTTTTGAAATGTTTAATGCCGCCTACAGCGATATGATCTGCGAGCTTGACATGCCCGTTCTGTTTGTGGATTTTCCCGTGCACACAGACAGAGGCCCTCTGAAGGCAGACCGGCTGCTCATGGACAACCGTTCCAATATTTACGCCTTTGTAAATGAAATGGTACGCCGGGGCAAAAAGAAAATCGGTTTCATCGGGGATCATCTTCACTGTACATCCTTTTTTGAACGGTACATGGCTCTTCGGGAAGCACTGGTTATGCTGAATCTTCCTTTTTCCGACCGTTACTGCATTCTCGGACAGCCCTGCGAAAATCCTTCCTATGAAGATTACCGTGCCTACATTTTAAAACAGCTTGATGCTATGAAGGAGCTGCCGGACGTATTTATCTGCGCCAATGACTTTGTGGCCGTAGATACGCTCCAGGCACTGCGCAAGCTTGGCGTTTCGGTTCCCGGCGATGTATACCTGTGCGGATTTGACGATTCTCCGGAATCCCACATCGTCACACCGCCCCTCACCACCATTCATATCCACAGCCAGATTATGGGATTTTCGGCAGTCCACCTGCTTATTTCCCGCATCCGGAATCCGGAGCTGAATTATCGTACAATTTACACCGAGACCTCTCTGATTTACAGAGAGTCCACCGGAGATTAAGCGCACCTGTACAAGGAGGGTATTTCCATGCAGAACATTTTTAGTCCAGATAACCGCGTCATGATATTTATTACCAAAATTGTAAACAGCATGTATCTGAATATTCTCTGGTTCATATGCTGCATTCCTATTGTTACAATCGGCGCTTCCACTACCGCCCTTTTTTATGTGACTTTAAAAATGGCCAAAAATGAGGAGGGCAACGTCGGCAGGCAATTCTTCGCTGCCTTCCGTTCAAATTTCAAACAATCCACCAGGGTCTGGCTGATCATGCTGGCTGTTGGAATCGCGATGTGTATTGATGGTTACATCTTTTATCATATGCGATATACAAATGTGCTCTGGACCATCGGCACCGCTATATTTATTGTGGCGGTAGTCGCCTACGCCATCGTTGCCATGTACATATTCCCTTTAATGGCGCGCTTTGAAAATACCATCCGGGCAATGTTTATAAACTCCATTATGATTGGTATGCGTTTTCTTCTCTGCACAGCTCTGATGGCTGTGATTTACTTTGCAATGGCTGTAGTTGTCATCAATATCTTTACTCCGGCTATCATTTTCGGAGAAGGCTTCTGCGCTTTTTTGTGCTCCTACCTGCTGACCAACATTCTGGCGCAGTGCGAGCCGCGCGAAGACACGTCCGGACAGGAGTGAGGTCACAACATGAAAAAATCTGCGAAAAAAAATGCGCCCGCCTTCAAAACGCTGAAGGGGACGGCAAAAATACAGTATCTATGGGATTACTATAAACTTGAGCTTGCTGTCATCTGCATTCTTTTATACATTGCAGGATACAGTATTTACGGTCATATCACTCACAAGGATACGGTTCTGTACACCGGACTTGTCAATGTCGTGGCTGGAGACACCCTCACCGGTCAGCTTTCAGAGGATTTTCTTTCCTATATGGATATTGACACTTCGCAAAATCGCTTTGTACTTTACAGCGGATGGTTTCTCACGGATGATTCCTCCAGCGAATACTACCAGTATGCTTACGCTTCCAGAATGAAAGTACTTGCTTCCATTGACGCGCAGCAGCTTGATGTGGTACTGATGAACCGTGAGGCTTTTGACGCCTTTGCCCAGAATGGCTTTCTGTGCGATCTGGATCAGTTTCTTGCATCCGATCCGGATCTGCACAGAGCCGCCGGGCCTTATCTGGAGAGTAATATCGAAATTCTGGAAGATAATGCCCAGGAGCTGATTTATGATCCATCCCTGGAATATGTCTCCACGACACGGGAATATCCTATGGCTGTCAACCTCTCACAGACTGCGCTGATTGAAAGCGCCGGTTTTGAAGAAGATGTGTATCTGGGAGTCATCGCAAATACACCCCGCAAAGAAATGGCGGCAGATTATCTGAGGTATCTGCTTTCCGGCTCATAACCGCCGGACAGAGAATTTCTGAAAAACATAACTCCAAATCAGATGTAAAAACGAATATATCAAAACAGGGGAATCCGCCATGATATTTGCAGCAGATTCCCCTGTTCTCATACTGTTTCAGGGTCTTTTTATCTTAAGTTGTATTTTACGATGTCCATTCTTGCCTTTCCATCTGCAAAGAAGGAAATCCCCTCGGCATCCATATCGGTATAGAGGGTCGCCGTCATCACCTGGATACCGTCATTGATAAACACCTCAACACTGCACCGGTCTAAAATCATTCTCAGCTTAAGTTCTCCGCTCTCGCTGCCTTCCACCTTGCACCGGCGCTGGTGGATAATCGCTCTCCGTGACCCCGAAAATTTGCGGTCCACCTTCAGAATCGCCTCGTGCGGACGGAAGCTCAGAGCCGTGTGATATTCTTCGTTCTGCGCAAACCGAATTGCAAATTTCCTGTACAGAGCCCCGGAGGAATCCGGCCGCAGCGTAATTTCCATGTCCACCCGGCGCCCGCTGATTTTCTCCAGACGGACCACGTCACTCACTGCAACATCCTTATACTCTACCCGGTCGCAGCGCAGCATATCCAGTTCCCGGACAGGCGTCTGGATCAAGCGCCCTTCCTTCACCGACAGCTCTCTTGGAAGACTCATCTGCCCGAACCAGGTCTGAGAGGGCTTCCGCAGCGTGCAGGTATCCCAGTTCTGCATCCAGCCTATCATAACCCGGCGTCCATCGGGAGTGAGCACTGTCTGGGGCGCATAAAAGTCAATACCGTAGTCCACCGACTGATTATACTGCTCTGTAAACGTATCTGTCTCTTCATCGTAATCGCCGATCAGACACAGCGTTCCGTTTCCATTGTGGTACTCAAAGCCCTGGGGCAGCATATCCTGGGGGCTAACAAGAAGCACCTGTTTTCCATCCAGCGAAAAGAAATCCGGGCATTCCCACATTTTTCCAAAACGATTCCGGTTCTCGATCAACACCTTATCAAATTTCCAGTTAAAAGCATCTTTACTCTTAAACAACAGAATCTGTCCGCTGCCGTCCGCCGGCCGGTTTCCGGTGATACAGCAATAAGTGCCGTCCGCCTTTCTCCAGAGCTTAGGGTCGCGGAAATCCGCTCTGCTGCATCCCTCCGGCAGATCATTCCCGTCCAGTACAGGATTTCCCTCATACTTTTCATAATCCATGCCGTCTCCGATAGCCAGGCACTGGGTCTGCAGCTCTTCTTTTCCTTCTCCCATGTATGGATTCTTCATCACACCCGTATACATCAGCAGATGCCTTCCGTCCGGAAGCTCTATGGCATTGCCGCTAAAGCAGCCCCCGATATCGTAGGGAGTATCCGGTGCCAGTACCGCCGGAAGATATTCCCAATGCAGCAAATCATTACTTACTGCATGACCCCAATGCATGGGACCCCAATAAGGCGCATAGGGATAATACTGGTAGAACATATGATACTGATTCTTGTAATAGCAAAAGCCGTTCGGGTCATTCATCCAGCCAACACGGGTAGCCAGGTGAAAATCCGGTCTCTCTTCCGGCACAAGCAGCCTTTCCATTGCTTCCTCATACTTTCTTGCTTCGCGCAAAGTCTGACTGTTCATTTTGTACCTCCTGTTTTTACGTTTGCACATTCTTATACTAAAAATATAACATTTTTTAGTCTTTTAGTCAATGATTGTTTTACATTTGCATAAATTCAGTTTGGCAAACAAATGCTCCGGAATTTAACAATTGAATAATCGAAAAGCCCTAAAACGCAGGCCGCATAAAGCCTGCGTTTTAGGGTTTTTATCGGTGACTGGTGATGTTTACAAATCGGCTTTCTGTTTTTTTACCACTGGTATCCAGACTTCATACTGCGCATTTTGCGGATCCGGGTTTAAATAAACCTCCACATCGGGTGCATCTCCATACTCATATCCCGAAGTTGGCAGCCATTCTGTCACGATACGGCGCTCCAGCTCCTGGATAGACTGATTTGTCCCCTCTCCGGGAAACACCGCCCAGGTAGCCGCCGGAACAATGTATTCTTCAAGGTCATTTTTTTCCTGTGAAGTAGATACCGCAATATAGTATCTCCATGGTTCCGTATCATTGCAGGTGCTGATGCCCAGAACGCCCATAGGCGGGGTATCCATCATGCCGATCAGCCTCTGCAGAGTCCCGTTCATGGAGATCTCCTCCCACTTTGGCGGTATCACCGCAAAATTTTTCTCAATATCCTTATGCAGCGGCACGGATACACCCACAATACGAAACGCTTCTTTCGTTTCAATCCGATAGTTCATCTCTTCCACTCCTTTTACCGTTATTTTAAACCGGACAGGAGGAAAGGCTTTTACCGTTACCCCTTCATTTTTTACAACAGACGGGGCGATTCCGTGGACAGACTGAAAAGCTCTGTTAAATGCGGTGGGTGAATTATAGCCGTATTTTCCTGCCGCATCAATGATTTTCATGTGTCTGCTCTGTAAATCTACGGCCGCCAGCGACATCTTCCTCCTGCGGATATATTCCGCTAAAGGCACCCCCGCCATGTAAGCAAACATACGCTGAAAATGATACGAAGAACAGCAGGCAATCTGCCCGAGCTTCTCATAACCAATTTCCTCTGTTAAGTGTTTTTCAATATAATCCATCGCATCATTCAGTCTCTCTATCCATTCCATAACCCGTTATCCTCCTGACATCTCACAGTATATTACTCTGCTTTTTTCCTCTTAATCTCTGTACCAAAAAGAGAGGCTGGCATGAATGCGTCTTTACCTCCGCTCCTTCTATCATCATTGTATGACGCAGCACATAACCTGTCAAACAAAAATTTCTTTCAAAAAAGCCTATTCTATAATGGGCAGTCCACCTCCACGTTCGCGGGCGTCCTGATCTCGTAGATCACCTCGTCTCCATCGTATCGCCAGCCGCTGACGATTTCTCCCACGGGTGACTGATAGACGGCGCGCGCGTACTGCAGAGCCTTGTTAGGATGGGGTTTGATGGTAATCTTGCCGTCCTGCAGATGAATACCGCAGACGCCCTCGAACAGCCAGCCGCAGACCGCGCCGTAAGAATAGTGGTTGAGGGACGCCTTCACCTCGCCTTTTTCATTAATGCCGTCCCAGTTTTCCCAGATGGTCGTCGCGCCCTTTTTCACGGCATAAAGCCAGCCTGGCATCGTATCCTGCAGAAGCAGGCGGTAGGCGGTTTCCGTATAACCGTAGTCCGCCAGCGCCCCGCACAGGGAGGGCGTTGAGAGAAATCCGGTGTTCAAATGATAATCTGCGGCTTTCACCAGCTCATTTAAATCTGCCGCCGCCTGCTTTTTCTCCTCCTCATCGAGCAGATCAAAGGCGATCGCGCGCACATAATCCGCCTGGCGGTCGGATGTGATCCTGCCGTTTTCCGTAGCAATAAAGCGGTAAGCCCGCTTCGCGTTTTCTGCAATTTTACCGTAGCGCTTCGCATCCTCCGCTTTGCCGAGAATCGCCGCGATCTCCGAAAGCAGCCGCCCGGAATATGCATAGTATGCCGTTGCGATCTTACTCTGCGGCTTACCCATCACATTTGTTGATTCCACATCCGGCTCGCACCACTCGCCGTAATCCACACCAGTCTCAATGGTGTATTCCGCGTATGGATTCTGCGGCGCGCCGCCCATCCGGGCAAGCATTTTCTGCATCATCTCTTCCAGCTGCTCCTTTGGCATATGCTCCAGCATTGCCCGATACTGCTGCGGTATCTGTGAGATATCCGGCTTCGCAGGCTCTCCCTTCTGCGCGGCGCGCCGCTGCAAAAACTCATACCAGCGCTGCATCATCTCATAGTTTTCCTCCAGGATCCGCTTATCCCCGCAGCGCTTATACAGTGTGTACGGCACGAGGATGCAGGCGTCGCCCCAGCCGACAGAGCCAGCGAGCAGGTTGGAAAAGAAGCCGGGCTGATTGTTTGGCGGCGCAATATTTGCAATCTTTCCATCGTCGTGCTGCGCCAGGCGACACTCTGCCAGCCACTTGCGGATAACCGGATAGCAGTCCTCGAGAAAAATCCCGGTGTCCGCAAAAACGCCCATATCGCCAGTCCATGCTGCGCGCTCTCTTGTCGGGCAATCCGTCGGCACATCACAAAAATTGGATTTCTGACTCCAGATACTGTTTTTTACAAGCTGATTGACCGCCTCATTGGAGCAGGTAAAGGTGCCAAGCTGCTCCATCTGCGAGTACACCGCTATCGAGGTAAATTTTGCGCAGCTCAGATCAATCTTCGTATCCACCCTGGCATAGCGAAAGCCCCAGATGGTGAATTTTGACTTATAATGATTTTTTCCCTCGCGGCAGATAAACGTGACGCGCTGATGCGTGCCGCCCTCCTTGTGGCGCTTCCGGTCCTGGAAATTTTCCTGTGTGAAATTTCCGTTTTCATCCAGCGTCTCGCCGTGTGTCAGAACGATTTTATCCCCTGCATGGGCGTCCAGCGTAAACTCCACATAACCTGCCAGATTTTGTCCGTAGTCGATCACCGTCTCGCCGTTCGGTGTTTTGATGATTTTTCCTTCGAAGCGCTCCCGCTCCACGATCGGCACACAGTTTGAGCAGGCCAGCTTCTCCACGCCAAAATCCTCAACCTTTACCGCATGATACCCGTCGATCACCTCTATGGAGGCGTCCACCACCTCGCCCTGCTGCATATCGTTCTCGCGGATCGGTCCGCACTGAGACGCCTGCCAGCTTTCGTCGGAAATGCAGACCGCCTTCCCATCTACCTCAAGCTGAAAATACAGCGCAATATCCTCGCCGTACAGATTGCGGTCGCCGTCCACGCCAGACACGCTGCGGTACCAGCCGTCTCCCAGGATCACCTGCACTTCGTTGACGCCCTCTTTTACAAGCTCCGTCACGTCGATGGTCTGGTACGCCAGCCTTTTTTCATAATTATATGTGCCCGGCGCCAGCACAAACGCTCCCGCCCGGCTTCCATTGATATACGCCTCATACAAACCGTGGCAGGTAATATAGAGCCGCGCGCTTTCCCCCTTCGGCGCTGTGAACGTGGTTTTCAGATAGCTCGCCGGTTTGTGCGCCTGCGGATCGCAGGTAAGCTCCGGATTGATCCACTTTGCAACAAAATCCGTTTTCTCAAGCAATCCCATCTCAAAATACGCCGTGTCGCTCCATTCTCCTGCGGTTTCCGTCTCATCCCAGAGGCGCACCCGCCAGAAAACGCGCTGCCGGCTTTTCGCTCCAATGTCCGGCAGTACATGCATGACGTCCGAAGGCACCCTCCCGCTGCTCCACAGAAGCCGTCCGCCGCAGACCGCCTCGATCTCATACGCCGTTTGCTTTCTGCCGCCCTCGCAGTTCCACGACAGATACGGGCGCACAATATCAATGCCGATCGGATTTACCATATGCTCCGTTCGCAGGTTTACCGCTCTCATAGCTTCACCGTCTCCCCTCTCGTAATGCCGTTTTCATTGTAGGCATCCACGCGGACAAAATACTCCTGCTCCTTTACCAGCGCGCCGATCCGCTTCTCGATGACCGCGTCGCGTTTTTCCTGCACGTCTGCTGCCTCCCGGTAAATCTGATAACTGTGATACAGCTTTTCTTTTTGATGTCCCCAGAGAATATTGTAGCCGACAGCGTCCGCCCTGCCTTCGATCTTTGCGAGGATATCCAGACCGTCCGCGCTTCTTTTTACCGAAAATTCCGGCGCCTGCGGCTTTTCCCCGCCGCCAGTGCCAAATACGCGCAGCCCGGAAATGCACGGCGTCACATGATAAGGGATTTCCAGGATCGTCAGGCGGATGTATCTTACGGCGATTCCCTCCTCGCGGACAATAAAGTCGTGCGGAAGGTCGCTTACCGCCTGCGACTTATCCTCAATCACAAAGTATTCCTTTCCGTCTGCGGAGCCCTCCAGCAGCCAGCGCGTGCGCAGGTCGCGCTCCTCGATATAGCGCGGCTGCGTGAGCGTTCCGCGAATTTCTCCCGGCGGATCGATTGGGAGCGCATCGTCAGCAAAATTAATCTGGATCGCACGCACGTCCATCACCCTTGTCAGATCAATCTGCAGCCACTGTCCGCTGTCAGCGCTGCCTGCACGCCACCAGCTTTTTGCATCCTCGTTGACCGCCTTATCCGCACCCTTTCCCTCCGCCTCCGAAGAAGCCATTGCCGGACATCCATAATTGAGCAGGTACCACTGCGGCTCCTGCCATGGATCGGTACAGCCCTCGTCCACGGCAACCGGCCAGTCCCCGTAATTCTGATTGCAGAACAGCTCGCCGTCCGCGTCAAAACCAGCACGCCAGATACCCACGCGGCGCTCAAACTGATGGTTCACGCTGATGCGCATAGTAGAAGCGTGCCAGAGGTTTCCCTGCAGGTCCCGCATCGTGGAGCCATGTCCCGCGCCAGGCATATAGCCGCCCGGATGATAGGAAAACGGATTATTTTTCGCCAGCTTAAACGGACCGAGAGGCGAATCCGCCACATAAACGCCATCCGCGTACACATTGTACTCCGTGCCCGGGCAGGCGTACTGCAGATAATATTTTCCGTCATGCCTGTCCATCCATGGTCCCTCGATAAACGGACGTCTGGTAAACATCCCGCGTATCTGCGGAAGATACTGCTGCGGAAGCTGTTCCACTGGTATACCACCCTGCTTCACAAAGCCCCGGAACATCTGCTCCACCTCTTCCTCGCTGCGCGGAAACTCGCAGTTGTCCACGCCCATCCGCTCATAGCCGCGCGCAAAACCGTCCCCGGACAGCAATTCTACGTGCTCTGTTTTCGGAAGCATCGTCTCCGGCTCCAGCTCGACGCCCCAGACGGGCGTGATATTCGAGCAGCCCCAGTAAAAATAAATTTTTCCGTCGTCGTCAAAAAACAGATTCGGATCCCAGAAATCAAAGGTTCCCTTTATTTCCTCATAAGGTCCGTTTAAGATATCCCTCGTCCGGTAATAATTACAGTTCTCGCCCTTTTTCGATGCGCAGAAATACACATATTCCCCGCACACGCGCGCATCCGGCGCATAATCGTAAAGCGGCAGGTTCTCCGGCAGTCTGTGCGCCTGCCAGTTTACCATATCCTCCGACACCCACACGCTTAAATTCATGGACGCAAAGATATAATATTTCCCCTTAAACGCGATCATGGTCGGATCGGCACCCTCGCGGTCGATCTGAAGCTTTCCGTGCTGGCGCGGATCCATATTAAACTGATAGCGGTAAGGCACATTGATTGGATTACAATAATATTTCATCGCGCTTCCTCCTGCAGGCTTCCCAGATATGCAAGGCTTGGCTTCGCCATTCTCTCCTGTGTTTCACGGTTCACAGAGATCAGCCCGAACGTCATGCTGTAGCCCTTCTGCCACTCAAAATTATCCATCAAAGACCAGTACATATAGCCCTTTACAGGGATGCCGTCGCGGATGCACGCCGCCACGCCGTCGGTCGCTTTTCCGATAAAATCCACGCGCAGCGCATCGTCCTCCACCGCAATTCCGTTTTCCGTTACGATGATCGGAATATCCAGCTCCTTTGCCACCCTGCGGATGCAGTTTTCCAGCGCCTGCGGATATATCTCATAATCCATCTGCGTAAGAGGAGCGCCCTCCGGCGCCGCGCAGATGCCGTCGGCGTCATAAACGGAGCGCGTGTAATTCTGCAGCCCAAAGAAATCATCGTCTTTTATGTACGGAACATAGTGCGAAAATTCCGATTCCCACTCTTTCGCAGCGTTTTTCTCGCCGCCCTCCTTTGCCTGGATATCATGCAGGGAAAGCGTAATGCCGACCTGCAGCTTCGGATTGACTTCCTTGATCGCTTTTTTGGCCGCCTGGTGCGCCCGCACCACCAGCAGATCGCCCTCCGGCGTTCTCGCGCTCACAAACACCTGCGGCGTCGCCGTGCCGAACACCTCCATATTTTCCGTGCTCTGCTTCTGCATATTTTCCATCATCTTCTGCATGTTCAGGCCAACCTGCACGCTGCCCTCTACATCTTTAGCAGCCTCCTTAACGGAATTTGCCTGCTGCATTCTTGCCATCATCTGCTTTTTGAAGCGATCGGAGATCGCCGCGATCTGCAGTCCCATATTCGCCTCGTTGATGGTGCAGACATAATGCATATAACTGCCGAGCTTTTCTACTACATAACGGCAGTAGTTGGCAAACAGCCCGATCGTCTCCTCATTTTCCCAACCGCCTTTTTCGATCAGCCATTTGGGGGAGGTGAAATGCATGAGCGTCACAAACGGCTCGATGCCATTTTCCCTGCAGCACTCCAGCACCCTGCGGTAATGTCCGATCTCCGCCTCGTCATACTGCCCCTGCACCGGCTCAATCCGCGCCCACTCGATAGAAAAACGATAGGCATTCAGCCCCGCCTCCGCCATCATTTTGATATCCTCCTCGTAGCGGTGATAATGGTCCACCGCCTCCAGAGACGGCTCTGCAAAGCTGGAGTACTGCATATGCTCCATTGCCCAATAATCGCTGTGGATATTGTTTCCCTCTACCTGGTGCGCCGCCGTCGCCGCACCTGTCAAAAACCCTTTCTGAAATTTGCTCATGTCTGTCTCCTCCTTCTAAATATACTTCTTTAAAAATTCCGCGCTCACCTGCATGGATCGGATCGGCGACTTTTCTATCCAGTTTTTATGGCTTTCCAGGATCACCGCATCCACAGAAACCGCCAGAGCCTGCTGCATCAGCTCGTCCAGGTTCATGTTTCCCGTACCAAGCTCCATGCTGTCCGATTTTAAGATCGGCGTCATGGACGGTCCGCCCACCCTTGTTCCGCGGTCGTTGATGTGGTAAAGCTTCATGCGCTCCCCGAGCCGCTTCATCAGCGCGATCGCCGAGGCGCCTGCCTCCGTCGGCCAGTAGGAATCCAGCTCAAAATTCACAAACGCGGGATCTGTTTCCCTGATCAGCAGATCATACGCCGTCCTGTTTTTTTCCACTTTGCGAAATTCGCAGTTGTGATTGTGGTACAGCAGGCTGACGCCGGATTTTGCAAGTGTCTCCCCGCAGGTATTCAGATCCTGCACCAGATTTGCCACGGCATTTTTATCGGAATAATCGAAGCGGTACATACCGGTAATCACCACCTTATCGGTGCCGAAATCCTTCGCCTCCCGGATAACGGCATCCGCATTCCGTTTGATGCTGCCAAGATCCTCATGCACGCTGACCACGGAAAGCCCTGCTTCCGTAACCATTCCCTTCCAGTCATAATTTCCGCCTTTTCCCACCGGCATTCCCGCCGCCTTCGTCATCAGGCGCACCAGCATCGACGTCGGACGGATCATAAAACCGTTCAATTCTATGCCGTCATAGCCTGCCTCTTTAATTTCCTTTAAGGTCTGCAGCGTCTGCTTTTCATTTTTACACAGGCTGCCGATCATAATCTGCTGTACTGCTTTTACTGTCATCTGGATTCCTCCCTCTTCTATTTAATAGCCTCTCGGAATCTCCTTTACATGCGGATTTCCGGCTATATTTTTCATCCTGCAGACTGCCAGAGAAATGATCACGGATAATATGTCCGCCGCCGTATGCGCCGCAGCGATTCCCGTAAATCCCATCAGCGTATTCATCAGATAGAGACACGGGATCAAAATGATTCCCTGCCGTGTCAGCAAAACGACGGTCGCTGCCGCCGCGTTTCCGGACGCCTGCAAAAAATTAGTTCCAATGTAATACCAGCCGATCACCGGACTTGCAATCAGCAAAAAGATTACCAGCCTTTCTCCCATTGCCGCTGCCTGCGCATTTTTCAAAAACATTCCGATGATCGCTCCTCTGCCAAAGAAGCATCCGAGCATTGCCGCGCTTCCTATCAGCAAGGTCAGTATTGCAAGTTTTTTCAGTATTTCCTGCAGTCTTTCTTTATTTCCGGCCCCGTAGTTATAAGCCATCATCGGCTGTACGCCCATGCAGATCCCCATCTGCAGCATGGAAATGACCATGGTCGTTTTTCCTGCCGCCGCCATCGCCGCGATCGCATCCGTGCCGTAGGCCGACAGAAGCTGATTCGAAAACGCGGAGGCTGCTCCTGCCAAAAGACTGCTGATCCCATTCGGCATTCCGACCGCCAGAATGTGAAAGAATTCCTTTAATCTGTAATTTCCAAAAAACGGTCTGATGCTTAAATACTCAGCCTTTTTCAAAATATACCAGAGATAAAAGGAGCTGCTGACCACATTTCCGATCAGCGTTGCGATCGCGGCTCCTGCAATGCCCATATCCAGCACCAGTATAAAAATCGGATCCAGCACAATGTTGACCGCAGTCCCTGCCAGATTTCCGATCAGCCCCTCCCGAACGGCGCCATCCGCGCGGATAAGCGAGGAAAGCACAACCGAAAGAAGCATTGCCACCGCCCCTGCCGCCAGGATCCGCATGTAGCTCCCTGCAAAAGGCAGGATCTCCTCATTTGCTCCCAGCGCTTTTAAAATACTGTCGGCGCCTGTCAGAACAACCACCGTGCAGAGAAGTCCGAGAAAAACCGCTGTATAAAAACACATGCTGGAATAAATCTTTGCCTCCCGCAGCTTTCCCTGCCCCGCAGTCTGAGCGATCACGGAGCAGCCGCCCATTCCTATCATGGTCGATACCGCCGTAATCAGCGAAAATACCGGTCCCGCCACCGACACTGCCGCCACCTGCGCCGTGTCCCCAAGCTGTCCGACAAAAAACATATCCGCCATGTTATAGCAGACCATCACCAGAATCGAAATGCAGGACGGCACCGCCATTGCAAAAATCGCATTCCATACAGGCTTATCCTGGAACAACTCCTGACTTCTCGACCGTTGTCTCTCATCCATAGTATCACCTTTCCCCTTTTTTACTCAACATCTGTTGCTTATTTTCTTATTTTCGATTATAATCAATTTATCAAAAATAACAATCATCAATCCATCGACGTTTTGTAAGATAGGCAACACCATCCCGAAAACTGTTGCGGAAAGGACATTTTTATGAAAACTGACGCCAGGGTGCGCTACACAAAAATGGTTATCAAGCAATGCTTTTTCAGGCTGATCCGGCAAAAAAGCATTTCAAAGATCACGGTGAAAGAAATCTGTGAGTTTGCACAGATCAATCGCTCCACATTCTATAAGTATTACGCCGATCCCTATGACCTCCTGGAAAAGCTGGAGGAGGAAGCCATTCTTGGCATCACACAGATGATTGACGAGTATCCGCAGAAAGGTCTGCGCCCGGTGCTGGTAACCATCCTGCGCGCCATCTGCAGCAACAGGGATTTCCAGGATCTGGCTTTTTTACAGACACAGGAAGACTTTACCCGCCGTCTTGCCCTCGCCTGCTTTCACAAAATACAGATATACAATCCTGCTTTTTCTTCAAACGGCGGTATGCTTTTCGGCTGTCTCTGCGGATCCGTCAGTGGACTTCTCACCTACTGGCTGCACAGCGGCTTAAAGGAAACGCCGGAGGAAATCGCAGATCGGATCATCCGGCTGACCGAAGCTGTACAGGAAAGTTTCACAAAGGAAGAAAAGCCATGACCACTGAAGAAAAATTATCGTTCTTTTATGAGCTTATTAACTGTAATTATGCGCTTTTCCGCTGGGAATACGACCAGAATTTCCAGATGCTTTTTACAGACTGGACCAATCTCCTGTTTTCCAGCGGTTTTCTCGTATATACAGGGCTAGAGAAGGTTATCCGCAGACATCTGGAGACGGGCAGCCGCCTGCCGGTCATTCTGGAGATCGAGGGCAATCTTCTGTGGATCTGCGGCTTCGAACAGAAAAACGACGAACTTCATACGCATCTGATCGGTCCGATCTTCAGCGGACGCGATTCCCTGCTGATCATCCGCAGGCGCATGGATTCCTACGACCTCTCCGTGAAGACCAGAGCCGCTATCCTGAAAAACTTTGACAGCATCCCGTCGATTCCTTCCAATATCATCAATCAGTACGCGGTTATGCTGCACTACTGCCTCACCGGCGAAAAGTTATCCGCTGATAAAATTATTTATCACAGCAACACGGCAAAACCGGAGAACAATACCTGGCAGTCCGATGGACGCAGCCACGCCGGCATCTGGTATCAGGAACAGCGACTGCTGAAAATGATTTCCGAGGGCAATCCCATGTACAGGGAAGCGCTCACGCAGTCTCACGCTTTGAGCTATGGAATAAAGGCGGAAGTTGGCAACGCCCTGCGCTCCCACAAAAATAACGCGCTCGTGCTGCTGACTCTCTGCTCGCGCGCCTGCATCGCGGGCGGTCTGTCTCCTTCCATCTCCTACGATCTCAACGACTTCTACGCCGGAAGGATCGAGGATAGCGATTCCATGTCCGCCATCAGCGCGCTCTGCTCGGAGATGCTGGAGGATTACGTGGCACGCGTACGGGAAACAAAGAAGCAAAGCCACATTTCCTCTCCCATTCTGAACTCCTGCTACTATATCAAAACGCATATTGCGTCGCCGCTCTCCATGGAAGAGCTTGCAAAGCGGGTGGGCTACACCGAATACTATTTCTCGCATAAGTTTAAAAAGGAGACCGGCATGTCCGTGAACGATTTTATCCTCAATGAAAAAGTCGAGCAGGCAAAGCTGCTTTTATCGGATACCGGCGAGAGTATCCAGGCGATCAGCGACCGTCTTCATTTCAGCGGCCGCAGTCATTTTTATACCTGTTTTCAGAAATTTACCGGCATGTCCCCCAGCGAATACCGCAAAAGGAACGGAAAGCTTTAGCTTATTTCTTTATCTGTGCCTTTTTGTCAGCGATGCGTTTCTGTACCTGCACCATCTCTTCTTTCGTGAGCGGGCAGCTTCGCATAGCGATCAGGGTAACGATCCAGCCAAGCATCGGCAGACCGAAATACACCGCCATCGTCATCCAGAAGATCGCCGGAGTACAGGTCTCACCCGGCTGCGGCATTGTTGTTGTATAACCGATCAGCGCCACCGCTCCGGCAGCGATCAGCGCGCTGAATGAAGAAACCAGCTTGTCGATCAGACTGTAGGTGCCCGTTACCACCGCCGGTATGTATTTTCCGCTGCGATCCAGCTCGTAGTCGATCGTATCCGCCATAAACGCGTTGGAACCGGTTGTCACACACATTTTTGCGCCGTTCAGCGCAAGCTGAAGGATTACATATAGAATCATCGTCGGTCCCATCTGTGCGATCGAAGCGGGATTGATCACAACAAAGAATACAAACATCACAGCTGCGATCACCATGCAGATCTTCGTCCAGGTCACGATTGCTTTTTTGCTGCCGAATTTTCCGGCATACTTTGCTCCAAAAGCTGCAAACACGAGAGAGGGCGCCATTCCGATCACGCTCAGCATCGTGCCAAGTCCCATATTTCCAATGATAATACCGAGCAGCATGGTATTGATAACCGCCTGCGAAGCAGTCTGCTGCGCGATCTTATCGGAGGCGTTCGCCGCGATATAGCACTGCAGCGGCTTATTTCCCTTCAGTGTGCTGATGATATCCTTTATCTTCAGCGGCTCCTGCTTTCCGATACCGCTGAAATATTCCGGCTTGTCAAACTGCGAGATACCGATGCTCACAAGGATCACACCGATCGTTCCCACTACTATAACAAATCTCACGGCAGCAGAGAGGAATGTCTGGTTATACTCTCCGCCGTAACGCGGCAGCAGCACCATGTTCAGCACGATCGTCAACACCATCGGCACAAGATAGTTTAATGCCGTGTGCCAGACGCCGATGGTCGGACGCTGCTTCGGATCGTTCGACATGATCGCCGGAAACGTCTGCGCCGTCATATTTGTAATCGTGTAGCCGATCACATAGATCACATACAGAAATGTGAACACGCCCCATCCAAATCCCTTCGAGGACATCAGATCGAACATCAGGAGAAGCGCAGCCGCTTCGATCGCAAAACCGGAAATCAGCAGTACGCGCAGCTTTCCAAATCTGGTGTTTACCTTATCATAGAGAAATGCCACCAGCGGATCGGTGATCCCATCAAAAATACGTGTGCAGGTAAGGATGACTCCCACCATCGCCGTAGTGATTCCGTAGCCGACACTGGCGCTGTAGCTCGCCATACCGATCAGGTTGTAGACGCTCATTCCCACAAGCGCATTGCAGGCGGCCAGGATGATCTGCCACAGCTTTGCGCGCCGGTACTGCACGCCGTCAATTTCACTCTGACTGAGTTTCTTGTTTTTTTCCATTATATTTCCCTCCAATATCGTTTCTTTTGATACGTCAAGTATAGCGGATTTTTGTGTGCTGTGTGTTTCTTATTTCATGAAAATGTTTCTTTTTTCGTCACTGTTTCTCGTTCAAAATTATTAAAACGATTTTACGAACATTTTCACGAAATTGTAAACCCCCTAGAATTCTACTTTCTATTATAATAAACAAAACTTCACACAGGAGGATACTATGAGAACCATCACATCACTTACAGAAAACTGGACCTTTCTAAAAGAAGCGCCGGATGCTCTCTGTGCGGCTTCTATGCCCGGCGAAACAGTCACGCTGCCGCACACCTGGAACGCGGTGGACGGGCAGGACGGCGGAAACGACTATTACCGCGGAACCTGTTACTATGTCACCACACTGAAAAAGCCTTCCATGGACGCAGGCTCGCAGGCTTACCTGGAATTTACCGGCGCCGCAATGATAGCCGACGTTTATATGAACGGCGAAAAGCTTGCTCATCACGAGGGCGGCTATTCTGCTTTCCGCGTAAATATTACCGAATATTTAAAAGAAGAAAATATCCTTACTGTCGCATTAAATAATGAGGATAACACGATCTGCTATCCGCAGAAGGCGGACTTTACCTTCTACGGCGGTCTGTACCGCGCGGTAAACCTGCTCATCGTTCCTGCCGTTCACTTTGCGCTGGACTACTGCGGAACGCCGGGCATCAAGGTGACGCCAGTCGTCAATCTGAAAAACAGAAGCGCCGCAGTCACGCTGGAAGCCTGGACAAACGCCGAGACACAGGTAACCTTTACCGCCGCAGGGCAGACTGTCACCGTTCCCACGGAAAACTGCCACGCGCAGGCGGAAATACTTCTTGAAAATGTCCGTCTCTGGGACGGCGTAAACGATCCGTATCTTTATACGGCAGGCGCTTCCCTGCAGGGCGGCGATTGCGTAAGCACACGCTTCGGCTGCCGCCAGTTTGCCTGTGATCCGCAGAAGGGCTTTCTTCTGAACGGCAGACCATATCCGCTGCGCGGCGTCTCCCGCCATCAGGATTTTAAGGGTGTCGGAAATGCCCTCTCACCAGAACAACACCGGCTTGATATGGAAATCATCAAAGAGATCGGTGCTACAACGCTTCGGCTGGCGCACTACCAGCACGCGCAGGAGTTCTACGACCTCTGCGACGAGAACGGTCTGGTGGTCTGGGCGGAGATTCCCTATATCACTATGCATATGAGCGGAGCGCGCGCCAACACGCTCTCACAGATGGAAGAGCTGATCGTCCAGAATTACAATCATCCCTCGATCGTCGTCTGGGGGCTTTCAAACGAGATCACCGCCGCCAGCGCGGTCAACGAGGACCTGCTGGAAAATCACCGGCTGTTAAATGACCTCTGCCACAGACTTGATAAAACGCGCCCTACCACCATGGCGAACGTTTTTATGCTGGAAACGGATTCCCCGATTCTGGAGATTCCCGATATCAACAGCTACAACCTCTACTTTGGCTGGTACCTGGGCGAATTGGAACAGACAAATGAATTTTTCGACGAATATCACGCAAAATACCCCGACCGCGTCATCGGATTTTCCGAGTATGGGGCAGACGCAAACCCGCAGTATCAGTCCGCAGCTCCGGAAAAAGGAGATTACACGGAGGGCTACCAGGCGCTTTACCACGAACATATGCTGAAACTGATCGAAGCGCGCCCCTATCTCTGGGCAACGCATGTGTGGAACCTCTTCGATTTCGCCGCGGACGGCAGGGACGAGGGCGGCAAGCACGGTGAAAACCAGAAGGGACTTGTCACCTTCGACCGCAAGACAAAGAAAGACGCTTTCTACCTCTACAAAGCCGCATGGAATAAGACAGAAAAATTTGTTCACATCTGCGGCAGGCGCTATGCGGACCGCACGGAGGACGTCACAGAGATAAAGGTGTACTCCAACCAGCCGCAGGTAACGCTGTACGTGGACGAAAAAAAAGCCGGCACGCAGACCGGCAAAACTGTTTTTACATTTGAGGTTCCCATTTCGGGCGCACATACCGTCACCGCGCAGGCGGACGGATGCGAAGATACCATCCGCATACGCAAGGTGGACGAGCCGAACCCGGATTACATTTTTATCAGGCGGGCACCCGTCACAAACTGGTTCGACGACGGCGAGCCTGATGAGACATGCTTCTCCATTAATGATACGCTGGCGGAAATTCGTGAAAATTCCAAAGCCGGAGCGATCATCGACCAGATGATGGCACGCGGCGCCTCCGAGCGCGGCGACGTCGCCGACGCCGTAAAGGATAATCCCGCCCTTCAGCGGATGATGGGACGGATGACACTGGTCAGCCTTTTAAAGCAGAGCGGCGCCGATGAGGAAAGCATCCGGCAGATAAACCGCATTCTGCAGGGAATCAAAAAATAAACCGCATAAAACCGGGAAGCAGCATCTGCCTCCCGGTTTTTATGGATATAAGCGCTCACAACCGATATTTCCATCCCAGTGCCTCATACTTTCCAATTCCATAGGTATGATAGGGCAAAAACTCTACCTTTTCGACATTTTTACAATCTTTCAGAAATTCTGCGCGCGCCTTTTTTTCCTGCTCCGTATCGTTTATTGCAGGAATCAGCGGCACACGCACCCAGATGCGCCTGCCCGTCTGGCAAAGCTTCCTAAAATTGTCCAGAATCATCTGATTGCCGCATCCTGTCATCTCGCGGTGCAGTTTTTCATCCATGATTTTCAAATCATACAGAAATAAATCTGCCACTTCCAGAACCGTCTCAAACTGCGTCCACGGAACATTCCCCGCCGTATCCACCGCAAGATGAAATTTGTTCCACTCATTCTTTGCACCGACTGCAAAGGCTTTTACCCATTCTGCATATAAGAGAGGTTCCCCGCCGGAAACCGTGATTCCTCCATTCGTCCGCTCAAAATACGGAATATCCGCTTTTACCCGGTTCCAAACTTCCTGTGGCTCACAAAATCCCCCTACCATCTCCAGTGCCTGTGTCGGGCAAGCCTCCGCGCATTTACCGCAATTATCGCAAAGCTGCGGGTTCCAGACTGCCTTTTTACCGTCAAATTCCAGAGCCCCTTTCCCGCAGACATTCATGCAGGTGCGGCAGCCGATACAACGTGTCTGATGATGCCAGACCTGCTTTCCCGCCATAATGTTTTCCGGATTATGACACCAGCGGCATTTCAGCGTACATCCTTTAAAGAAAATTGTCGTGCGGATACCCGGCCCGTCATCCAGTGAAAACTTCTGCACATTGCTGATCAATGCTTTTTTAGAATCTCCCATACTCTGTCCTTTTGATAATCTCATCCTGCAGTACCGGGTCAAGCAGTACAAAATAAGCGCTGAAACCTGACACACGGACCACCAGATTCCGGTACTGCTTCGGATCTGCTTTCGCAGCAAGGAGCGTCTGCCGGTCCACCACATTAAACTGTACTTCCATGCCGCCCTTTTCAAAATAGATGCTGATCAGCTCTTTCAGCATTTCCGTATGCTTCTCTTTTTCCAAAAATGCCGGAGTAAATTTTAAATCCAGCACCAGCCCGTTCGCTGCACACTGATGCGAAAACTCTGTTGCAGAATTCATGACCGCTGTAGGTCCTTCTGCATCCATACCCTGACACGGTGATACCGCATTGGCGAGAGATGTCCCCTTGCGTCGCCCCGAAGGAAGTGCCCCGGTAAGCTTCCCCAGATACCCCTGATCTTCCACCGTATAAAGCCCTATCTGGAAAAAAAAGCCCTTCTCATTTTTCTGGCCGTGCACCATTGCTTCAAAGGCTTCCACCAGTTTTTTCATATAAATATCCACTTCCGCGATATTATTTCCATACTTCGGATACTGCATCTCGAATCGTCTCTGCCAGACCTCATATCCCGCGAAGTCCGCATCCAGCATAGCCGCCAGCTCCGACAGCTTCAGGATTTTTTCTTCGAAAACGGCCTTCCGTATAACGGTCAGAGAATCTACCGTATCTGCCATACCGCAGCAGTTGATCGTGGAAAAGCGATATACCGGTCCATTTGCCGCCACATCCTGTGCATTCTCTATGCAGCCTTCCATTGTTACGGAAAGAAACGGACACGGACAGTTTCCGGCATAATTTCTGTCCAGTAGATTCGTAGCGTGGATACAACGCTGCACCGTAAACTCCAGCTCCTTTAAATACCATGCAAAAAATTCTTCAAAGCTCTCAATGTCATCCAGCTCTTTTTCTTCTGCCATGGAAAATCTATGGCCGGATACAGCGCATCTGCCCTGATGCAGCATTAATTCAAGCACCTTTGCCCAATTGACACGCAGCTCCTCCGTATTGGAAAATTCCCTGCCGCCGATGCTGGGTTCCACACATCCTACCAGACCGTAGTTCCTAGCATCCTGCCAAGATACGCCAAGCTCATGTTTAGCGGAAATGATCACATCATCATTGAAAAACGCCGGAAAACCGCCTCCTTTTTTTACCAGCAGCAACGCTTCCTCCCATACGTTCCCCGGCATATCTGGCCGGCAGCGCAGTGACAAAAGGGGCTGATCCTTTCCAATTTTACGGCTTGCCTGAAGGCAAAGCAGCGTAATATCATTATAAGCCGGCCGGCCCTTCGCATCGCAGCCACCGATGGTCACATTCTGAAATCCATACACAAGCCCGGCTATTTTCAGCCAAAGAGCATCTATATACTCGGCCGCTTCTTCCTTTTTCAGGACCCCGGTTTCCAGATCCCGTTTATAATAGGGATACAAAAGCTGATCTATTCTGCCAAGCGACATGGAACCGGAGTGTGTTTCCAGAGTCAGCATCTCATGTAAAAGCACTACCATCTGTATTGCTTCCAGAAAACTTTCTGCCGGGTATCCGCTGATACGAAAGCAGGCATCGCCTATCTCATGCAGGCGCCTCTTCACTTCTGGTTCTTCTGCCTCTTTCGATGCACGATAGGCTTCAAAAGCATAGCGAAGAATATAATTTTCCGCCGCATGCACCACGCGAAGAAGCGCACAGAGATAATCCTTCTTTTCTCCCACACAGACATGTATTTCATGTTCAATGCGCCGTTCAACATAGAAAAGGCCTTCCCTGATCATGCGGTCATAACCTGCAATGACGTGACCGCTGGCCCAGCGCTTGCTAAGCCCGCACTCTGTTCCCATATAAAAATAATCCAGAATTTCCCGCACAGACGGCACATTCTCCTGCGGATGATCCGCAAAAAAACAGTTCACTTCTTGCTTAATATCGAAACGATTTGCCGGGCGTCCGGCGGGATCAAAATCATGCTCCATGATGACCGGGATCGATGAAGAAAAATCCACATGCTGAATATGCCCCGCCAGAAGATCATAATCCTCCACTTTAATCTTTTTCTGTTCCAGAAACGCCGAAAATGCTATGGCATGCTGCATAGCAGCACTCTCCCCGCAATACTTTTCCTTTATTTGCGCGTATACACGATTTCGCTCACTGATCATCTCACGGTCATACCGGTCATAAAAATGTTCGTATATCTTCTGAACCCGTGGGCTCATCTTTGCCTTTTCCATACGCACCCCCGCTGCTCTACTCCCGCAGCCATCTGCAAACCAGATCATAAGCCTCATAAGATTCCGGAAAAGCAAAGAAAAGGAAGTCATGCGGCACACCGGTAAAAATCCTGTATTCCACTTCCGTTCCCGCTTCCTTCAGTCTCTGTGCATATTCCAGTCCCTGGTCTATCAGAATATCACACTCCGCCTGCAGAAAGTATGCCTTTGGCATTCCCTCCAGATTTTCTGCAAACAGCGGTGAAACATAGGGATTCAGCAAATCCTCATCACTTTTTACATAAGCCTTTCCGTAAGACACCATATGATTAAAATCCAGATTATATCCTGTCCCGTATAGCCTCTCCGATTCTCTGTCCGACTGAAGTGACTGGTCTACTGCCGGATAAATCAAAATCTGTTTTGCCGGCACCGCAATTTCCTGATCCCGACACATCAGGCACATAACCGCAGAAAGATTTCCTCCGGCACTGTCACCTGCTACCGCATCCCGGGAAGCATCTGCATTCCAGTCCTTTGCATGTTCTCTCGCCCAGAGCAGCCCATCAAAGCACTGCTGTACGGCAACCGGAAATTTCGCCTCCGGTGAAAGATCGTATTCCACACTGACCACGACCGTCTTTGCATTCCTGGCCAAATACCGGTGGATATAATCGAAGCACTCTATGTTGCGTATTGCAAAACCGCCCCCATGATAATACATCAGCATCGGATATGTTTCTTCGCCCTCCGGGATGCATACTCTGGCGGCAACCTCCTTTCCGCCGCTTGTAAAATGTGTATTGATGATTTTCAGTCCCTCTATGGTATCCTTGCGGATTTCTTTTTGAAGCTGCAGAGAAACTTCGGTCAGCTCATCCAGAAACGGTCTGTCCTTTTCCGTCATGACAGCCGGGACATCTACATAGCCAAACTTCAGTCCTTCGCGAAGTCCGCCGCGAGGCGGCTGTGTAATCATCTTAAACCTGCTTTCCTGCATCATATTTCCTCCCATCTGATCTCCTATACAAGTCCGGAGCTTGCTCTCATAATTTTTTCCTGTGTCAGCTCGTCTCTCATAAATTCTGCCTGCAGTGATCCCTCACACATGACAAGAACACGATCGCACATTCCGATAATTTCCGGCATCTCCGATGACACCATAATAATACTGATGCCCTGCTGCACCAGGCTATCCATCAGACGATAAATCTCCGCCTTGGCGCCGATGTCGATTCCGCGAGTTGGTTCATCCACAATTAATACCTTTGGATTTGTCGCTATCCATTTTGCAACAATTGCTTTCTGCTGATTGCCGCCGCTGAAATTGCGCGCAAGCTTTTCCGGACGGGCAGGCCGAATATCCAACTGGCTGAAATATTTACTGATAAACGCTTTTTTCTTCTTTTTCTTAAAAATTCCCCTGTCGCTTACACGTTTTTCATTTGCCAGAATCATATTATCAGCTATACTGCTGTCCAGCAAAAGCCCTTCCTCCTTGCGGTTCTCAGGAATAAAAGCAATCCCCTTGCCAATCGCATCCACCGGAGATTTCAGAGAAACTTCTTCGCCATCCAGCCATATAGTACCTGCATCCGGTATAATTTTTCCAAAAATTGTTTTCACCACTTCCGTACGCCCTGCGCCGACAAGGCCTGTAATCCCCAGGATCTCCCGCTCATGCAGTGCAAAAGAAATGTCACTGTACATCCCTTTCCTTGTAAGCCCGCTCACTTTCAGCACTTCCCGTTTGCCGCAGTGATACGTCTTATCCGGATAATACTGCTCCAGGCTTCTTCCCACCATCAGACGTACCAATTCCTCTTTTTCTACATTTTTCTGGCGATTATCCAGCGTATCAATATACTTCCCATCACGAAAAACCGTGATTTCATCCGACAGCTCCAACACTTCCTCCAGGCGATGCGAAATATAAATAATTCCTACGCCCTGATCCTTCAGCCTGCGCATCATATCAAACAGCTTCCGGCTTTCTTTATCTGTCAGCACCGCTGTCGGCTCATCAAGGACCAGAATTTTTGAATGGTTAAACAATGCCTTTGCAATTTCTACCATCTGCTGCTGCGCAACACTCAAAGACGAAACACTCATCCCGCAGTCCACCATATCAAAACCAAGCTGCTCCATAAATTCATTGGCCGTCTTTATCATTTGCTTACGGTCCAATACCCCTTTTCCGGTACACAGTTCCTTGCCCAGATAAATATTTTCCGCAATACTCAATGTAGAAACTAAATTAAATTCCTGATAAATGATTCCGATTCCTGCCTTTAACGCATCTTTTGCATTGGAGAACTGCTGCTTTACACCATCGATATAAATTTCGCCCTCCTCCTGAAGGTAGACGCCGCCAAGAACCTTCATCAGGGTACTTTTTCCGGCTCCGTTTTCCCCGATCAGAGAGTGGATCGTTCCTGCCTCCAGCGTAAAGCTGACATCAAAGAGCACGTAATTTCCGGAAAACTTTTTCGAGATATGGCTCATTCTCAGCAATGCCTGCTTTTCCATTCCGACTCCTCCCTCCGTCAATCCTTCCTCATGCGGCTAAAGCCGTCCAGTGCACATACCAGGATAATAACGACACCGATAGCAACCGTCTGCCAATACATATTTACCTGAAGCAGCACGAGGCCATTGCGGATCAAAATCATCAAAAGCGCTCCCAGCACCGTTCCCATAACCGTACCGGAACCTCCCGCCAGACTGGTCCCGCCTACAATAACCGCTGCAATAGAGTCCATATCGTAGGTGCCCGCCGCATTGGGATTGCCTCCGTTTAACCGCCCAGTCACAATAATTCCCGCAATGCCGCACAGGAGACCTGCCAGCACATAAATCATGATCCGCACTTTTGAGGCATGAATGCCGGAGAGAATCGCCGCTTCCTCATTGCCACCCACTGCCTTCACATGATTTCCGAAAACTGTTTTGTTCAAAACAAACGCCATCACTCCCGCGACAGCCGGAATAAACAGCACCATGATCGGCATCTTTCCTATTGTCCCCTGTCCAAGCCAGATAATAGAAGGTTCCGTCAGAGAAACAATATAGCCCTTCGACATAACCAGAATAATTCCCTTTACAATATTCGACATTCCAAGCGTGATGATAAACGGTGGCAGCCGCAGGGTAGTAATCAAAAGCCCATTGGCAAGCCCAACCAGCACACTGGCAAGGATGCCAAGCACGATCGCCGCTGGAACCGGAAGTCCGAAGGTCAGCATATACGCAAGAATCATACTGGACAGGGTCATGGAATATCCAACTGACAAGTCGATGCCTCCCGAAGTAATAATAAATGTCTGTCCTGCCGCAATAATTGTGACCAGTGTCGTCTGTTTTAAAATGTTAAAAATATTATCAACCGTCAGAAACCCCTCTGCAACTATGGAGAGAACCAGACCCATTAAAAGGAGGATAAGCAGCAGGCCGCTCTCCCGGTGATTGCTCAGCAAATCAGAAAATATATTTTTTTTCTTTGTTTCCATCTTTTTTGCTCCTTATACAGAATCAGGGCGGCAGGCGTCATGGCCCCTACCGCCCCACTTGTTGTTCGTTTTTTCCGTCTAATAGTTGTCGTTTACATTATCCGCATTTACAATAACATAACCGGTATCCGTATTTTCCGGAATTTCTTTTCCCTGATTCAGATCATACAGTTTCTCTGCAATATTTACCCCCCAGTTATACTGACCCTGTGTGATCGTTGCATAAATCTGTCCATCCTTTACACCATTAATAACCGGCTCCAGGTCATCAAAAGTGATCAAAATCTTATCTTCTGTTGTCCATCCGTGGGATTTGAATGCCGTCACACCATTTTCGCCTGCCGCATCAATAATGATCAACGCATCGAAATCCGGAACAGCCGTAATCATATTCTCAATATCGGACAATCCCTTGGAAACATCACCGCCGCTTGCTGTTGTCTGAACGATTTCAATATCCGGATATTTTTCTTCCAGAACATTTTCCACGCCTTCCATACGCTGGATCAAACCCGCCTGAGAAACAACGCCCGTCTCACAGATAACCTTTCCTTTGCCGCCCAAAGCTTCTCCGAGCACTTCACCCATGGCCTGTCCTGCATTATAATTGTCGGTTCCAATGTAACCTGCACGCTTGGAATCCGGCGCATCCGTATCAAAGCTTACTACCGGAATCCCTGCATCCACCGCTTTATCGATATATGGAGTCAAAGCATCAGAGTCACAGGCACCAATGGCGATCCCATCAACTTTCTTCGTAATCAGGTCTTCCATAATCTGAATCTGCTGCGAAACGTCTCCATTCATTGCGCCTTCACAGATCACTTCCGCATCGACTCCCATTTCCGCCAGTCTGTCTTTTGCGCCCTCTCCTACCGGATCAAAAAACGGATGAATATTCGGGATAACAACAGCAAAGGTCAGTTTCTCATCTGACGTTGCCGCGTCTTCTGCTCCGGCAAAGCTTGCCAGACCCAATACCATACTGCATCCCAGCAATGCACTGACTAACAATTTCTTCATTTTAAATTACCTCCCTTTTCCTGATTGATAAGTTTATTTTAGTTTTTTCTCCATAAATTAGCCATAGAAATAACGTGGAAATATCTTAAAATTTCCACGCCCAAATTTTAAAAAACAAAAAAACATGGAAATTTTCATGTTCTTTCTTAAAATTTCCATGTTTCTATTTATTTCTATATTCCCGCGGCGTCATACCGCATGTTTTTTTAAATACCACGCTAAAATAATTTGGATCCAAAAAACCGACGCGCTCTGCGATCTGGGCGCTGGTCAGGTCTGTCGTGCGCAGAAGCTCCTTTGCATGTTCCATCCGCACATTCGTCAGGTATTTTATGAAATTCACGCCTGTTCTCTGTTTAAACACATAGCCAAAGTAATTCGAGCTCAATCCCACATGCTCCGCCATACTATTCAGCGTAAGGTTGGCATCATCCATATGTGTACGGATATATTCTTTCGCCATGGTTATCGCCTGTCCTCCCGAATCCACAAGATCCATCCGGTATGTGATGACAGTTTTCAGGAGTTTCCCTGTTATCTCTTCCATGGACCTGACTCTGCAAAAGCTGTGGATAAAATGATCCACATTCTGAAAATCCGCCAGAATAGTCTCAGGATCGCCCCCAAGCTCCCGCACGACCTGCGTACATGCAGTCAGGATCTGCATAGCCTGCCAGGATGAATATACCAGAGAGCCCGTATTAGCCCTCTGCCCCTGGTCCAGATATCTCTTTACAAAAGCATCTGTTTCCTCCAGAGTGCCCTGCTTCAGGAAATTCAGCAATTCGATTTCATAGCGCCGCCCCTCTTCCAGATTTTTTACATTCAGCTCTGTGGGGGTATCCTCCAGATTCTTTACCTCGTAACTCCTCAGCTTATATACCAGGTTTTCCACAGCAGACGCTTCCTTACTCTCCTGGTCCAGTTTTTCCTTCAGCCCCAGCAAAATGCTGACCAGCTTCACCGGAGTCACCGGTTTCAGCAAATACTCGCACACCCCAAAGCGAATGGCATCCTGCGCATATTTAAATTCCATGTATCCGCTGAGAATGATAATTTTAATCTTTGGATGTATATTGCGCAGCATCCGGCTTAATTCGATGCCATCCATAAAAGGCATACGGATATCTGTGATCACAATCTCAGGATGTACTTTCCGCACAACCTCCAGTGCCTGTTCCCCATTTGCAGCCTCACCTGCAAAAATAAATCCATAAGCTCCCCAATCTATACTCTTGCGGATACTTTCCCGTACGGTGCTTTCATCTTCCACTAACACAACTTTATACATATTCCTGTCCCTCTGTCTGACATTTCAGACGAATGGTCACGCGTGTTCCGTTATATCTCTCACTCCACACATCCAGCCCGCATTCCTTCCCATAATACAACAGAATACGCCGGTTTACATTATAAATTCCAAAGCCATTCTCATGATCCGAATATGGCTGGGTATTTTCTCTGATTTTCCGGCACAGATCCTCAAGAATCTCCGGCTCCATGCCGCAACCCGTATCCTCAATAACAAAAATCAGAAATTCTCCCTGCTTCTGCCCGGTAACCGTGATTTTACCACCCTCCTCACGGTTTTTGATTCCGTGATAGAGTGCATTCTCCACAATCGGCTGCAAAACCATTTTGAGCATAGAGTACTGGTAAACCTCTGGTTCCACACGAATTTCAAAGGTCAGCAGATCACTGTACCTCTTTTGCTGAATCGAAAGATAACTTTCCACATGTTCTATTTCCTTTTTTACCGGTATCCACTCCAGCCCTTTGCTTAAGCCTGTCTTGAAAAAGACTGCCAGCTTATCTACCACATCTATTACCTGATCGTTTTCTTCGGAAGCAGCCAGCCATATCACCAGTTCCAGTGTATTGTAGAGAAAATGAGGATTTATCTGAGCCTGCAGTGCCTTAAGCTCTGCTTTCTGCATATTTCGCTGTTCTTCTTTGTTTTCCTCCATTAAAGCCTTGATACGCATGAGCATCTGGTTATACTGACGCTGCAGAATGGAAATTTCATCATTTGTAATAACTGCAACCGTCGCATCGAGGTCGCCCTGCTCTGCCAGAAGCATCTTGTCCTTAAGCTCGGTAATTGGCTTGGTAAGCCTTCTCGACAGATAATAGTACAGAACTCCCAGGAACAGCAGCGTGAGCAGGATTGCCGCAAAAAATACCTCCCCCAACTGATAAACAGGCGCCATCAGCTCCTGCAGGGGAACCTGCCCCACGATCACCCAGCCTGTGTTTTCAATGCTATCATATACCACAAGCCTTATACCATTTTCCGTTTCTTCCTGATAGCTGCCATTTAAACCGGAAAATACTTCCTTCCTGAGCGGGATTGCCGGACGCTCTGCCGCCCCGTCATCATGAAACAGCTCATTTCCCTTCTTATCATATAACGTAAAATATCCGCTTTCTCCCAGGATCTCCTGCTCATAGACAGATTTTATCGCATTTGCATCCATCTCAATAGCAATGATCCCCATAGTCTTATTTGTAAAGGTCTGGCGTATTTTCTGCCCTATCAGAAAACAATCCCGATCCTCCCATCCCATCTCAAAACCACTCAGAACCAGCAGTTCATTTTCATTTTCCAGAATCATATCATAGATATATCTGCTTTTCTCACTCTTTTCAATCGGGTAAATTCCTATTTTTTCATTAAAGCATACCCCGTCATTCCCTATGACATAAAAATTTTTAATATCATCACTTAATATATAAGAATTGCGATAAAGTTTTACCATATTGATCAGGTTCATCGTCGTCTCATGGCGGCTGCCTGTATCATAAAGGAAATCAGAAATGTCAGAGCTGTTTCCAATCTCCAGGATCTTTCCGGTCTGCTCCATGATCATCCCTGCATTCCTGCTGATCTGTTTTGCCACCATGCCCGAATAGGAAGTCGTGCTGGAAAGCATCTGTCTGAAGACACTGGAATAGCAGAACACACCCAGTCCAACAGCAATCACCAGCGAAAATGTCAGGAATATCATCATTATTTTCCCTCTGAAACTGTCCCAGAAGTACTTCCATCTCTTCAGCATGCCCTTCCTGCTCCTTCATCTCTATGCAAAAAGCCTTTAAATACTGAGTCTATCAACATTTAAAGGCCTTTATATATCATTCCTGATTCAAATACATACTAATCCTGCACATACGGCATGATCGCCAGATGTCTTGCACGCTTAATCGCTACAGTGAGTGCTCTCTGGTGTTTTGCACATGTGCCAGTGATTCTTCTCGGGAGGATCTTTCCTCTCTCAGAAACATATTTCTTTAATTTTGCAACGTCCTTGTAATCAATTTCGTTGTTCTCTTTGCCGCAGAATACGCAGACTTTCTTTCTTCTGCGTCCGCCTCTTCTCTTCATCGGAGAATCTGCTCTATCGCCTTTTGTATAAGCCATGATCTTTTTCCCTCCTTAAATAATAATTAAGGGTGCTCTAGTTAAACGGAAGCTCCTCGTCGATACCATCCGGTATGTTCATGAAGCCGTCGCCGGATGCTGCGCTCGGAGCCGGTCTGCTCGGTGCGGGAGCGGTACGCTGATAGCTCTGGTATCCGCCGTCGGACGCTCCCTGGGAAGCGTTCTTGCTCTCTGCAAACTCCTGATCTTCCACAACAACATCTGTCGTATATACTTTTACACCATCTTTATTCGTGTAGCTGCCGGTCTGGATACGTCCGGTCACTACCACCTTCAGGCCCTGACGGAAATACTTCTCTGCGAACTCGGCGCTTCTTCCAAATGCAACGCATCCGATAAAGTCTGCTGTCTGATCGCTTCCCTCTCTGCGGAATCTGCGGTCTACTGCCAGTGTATATCTGGCAACTGCGGTTGCATTCTCGCCTGCGGAGTAACGTACCTCCGGATCTCTTGTCAGGCGGCCCATCAAAATAACTTTATTCATTCTGATCTCCTCTTATTATCTATGCGTCCTGTCTAACACACAAATATCTGAGAACATTTTCCATGATACGAACATGTCTTTCGAGCTCTGCTGGGCAGTCTGCATCTGCTTCGAACTGAATGAAGTAGTAGTACCCTTCGCTCATCTTCTGAATTTCGTATGCAAGTTTTTTCTTGCCCCACTCATCCACATTCGTGATGGTTCCGTTGTAACGGGTAATATATTCTTTTACCTTCTCAACGGTAGCAATTCTTGCGTCGTCCTCAATCTTTGCGTTGACAACAACAGCTAATTCATACTTGTTCATGCGTTTTGCACCTCCTTATGGACTCTGGCCCCTGTCTTATGCAGGAGCAAGGAATTAAATATATCACGAAACCATATTTTAGCATACCGTTCGCGGTTTTTCAAGCTTTTTTCCGCAATTCCCGCGTGTTTTTTTCAACAAGCCTGCGGGCAACCATGATCTGATGTCCGCAGCCTTCGCACTTCAGCCGGAAGTCCGCGCCCACGCGCAGGATCTCCCACTCGCTGCTGCCGCAGGGATGCGGTTTTTTCAGCCTCACAATATCGCCCACCTCATAATTCAGCCGTTCCATGCCTGTGGCTCCTTTCCATGTCCTCACTTTTTCATGCCCCGTCCCGCTCTGCCCGAAGAGCTTCTCCGGACCGGCTTATCCGCATTCTGTCCGGTCTGCAATCTGACCGCACCGCTCTAGTCAATATGAATGCTTTCAAATACCTTTCCGATGCTGTCGTCGATTACCAGGTCAGCATTTTTATCGCGCGAAGTAGTGCTCTTGTTGATCACCACCAGCTTACTGCCGCGGAAGTAATCAATCAGTCCTGCCGCCGGATAGACCACAAGCGACGTTCCGCCAATGATCAGCACGTCCGCCTGCGCAATATAACGGATGGATTTTGTCATCGTCTCGCCATCCAGCCCCTCCTCGTAGAGTACCACATCAGGCTTGATGATTCCGCCGCATGAGCAGCGCGGCACGCCGTCCGCCTCTTTCATATATTTTGCGTCGTAAAATTTCCGGCACCGCTGGCAGTAATTTCGGTGTACACTGCCGTGCAGCTCCAATACCTCTTTGCTGCCCGCCATCTGATGCAGTCCGTCGATATTCTGGGTGATGACGGCGCGCACATGTCCGCTCTTCTCCCACTCCGCCAGACGGATGTGCGCCATGTTAGGCTTTGCATCCAGCACCAGCATTTTCTTTTTATAAAAGCGGTAAAATTCTTCTGTCCGGTTCACAAAAAAAGTGTGGCTGATGATCGTCTCCGGCGGGTAGTCATACTCCTGGTTGTATAAGCCGTCCACACTGCGAAAATCCGGTATCCCGCTCTCCGTCGACACCCCGGCGCCGCCGAAAAACACTACATTATTGCTTTCTGCAATCCACTTCTGTAAAGTTTCTCTCTTATCCTGCATGATAAATCCCCCTCTTCATTCCCGTCTGACCTTTTTCTTTTTTCCGCTGTCTTCCACCCTGTCCGCAGCAGCATCTTTTCATCTTTTCTGCCTTCAGCGGCGTTTTTCCGCCTATCCCTCTGTTTCTTCGTATCCACCCGCCTTCGGCACAGACTGATAGGTGCGCACGCGCTTGCCCTGCACAATGAACCGCGTCTCACTGTCGCCGGTACAGGTGGAAAGCGTCACGACAGTATCGCCGTATTTTACATCTACGCCAGTGTCCACATACGACTGTGATTTCGCGAGATTTATAAAATCCATAAAATCCTCTTCTCCCGCAAACACAGTTTTGTAGCAGTCACTGTACGCGCCGACCACGCCGCATGCAAAGATCTCATATTTATAGATCTTATCTGGCGTATAAATCCAGAAATACGGGCTCTTATCGTAGGTTTCCTGCTCCCCGTACTGCTTCAGCGTTCCAAACATCGACCCATTTTTCATGTTGTGGCCGTAAACAATACTGTTTCTGTTATAAAAATTCGAATTATTCGCATAGTCCAGGAAAATGGAACCGGCAAAATTTTCCTGTCCGCGGAAGGTCCGGTGCAGATAATATTCGTTATCCTCCCCCTGCACAATCGGATAGGTGATATCCAGTGCTTCCATTTCCAGCCAGCCGATAATATCGTCATTGATAGCAAGAAGGCTGTCAAAATCTATCGGATTTTCCATCTCCTGCAGCTTCTTTCTCCCCGCCGCAGCATCCTCCGCCAGGATCTCGTCCGCCTGCCCGTCAGCCCCCATCGTCTCGTTTTCCACCATGTTCGCCTCGTCAAAGCCTTCCGTTTCCTTATCCGTTTTCGCATATTCCTCCAGCGCGCTGTACTCATCCGTGCCCGCCTTGTACGCAAAATAAATCGTCACAAGCTGGTACCCCGCATAACAGAACACCCCCAAAGCCACAATGATCACCAGCGTGCTGATAAAATTTCCGATGCCGCCCTTTTTGCGGCGTTGTTCTCTTCTTCTGTCTCTTCCCATAACAGCCTACACCTGCCTTTCTGTCTGAACCACAACCGCATCCCGGTGTCTTGCCGCGCGTCCTCTTTTCAGCTGGCTTTCCGGCACATACGCCGGCAGACTCACCGTGAATGTCGTATAATAGCGGTCACTTGCCGCCTCGATTTTTCCGCCATGCAGCTCTACGATCTGCTTTGCGATCGAGAGTCCCAGGCCGGAACCTCCCGTCTGGCTGCTGCGCGCATTATCCACGCGGTAAAATTTTTCAAAAATTGCCTTCAGCTTCTGTTCCGGGATCTGATGCCCTTTATTTGTAAAGGTAATGACGATATCATTTTCTCTCCTGCGCGCCTCGATCGCGATCTCCGTATCGCTGTAGCTATACGCGATCGCATTACGCAAAAGATTTTCAAACACACGCGCAAGTTTATCCGGATCGCCGTCCACGATCAGCTTTTCGTCCGCATCCACCCGGCAGGTCATATATTTTTCCGCCAATATGCCATAGCTCTCGTCGGCAAGCTGCTCCAGCATCACCGAGAGATCGAGCTGCACCTTTTCCAGCACAATGTCCTGCAGATTAAACCGCGTGATCTCAAAAAATTCATTGATCAGCTCGCCCAGACGGTTCGCTTTCTCCAGCGAAATATGGATATATTTCTGCCGATCCTCCTCCGGCATGTTTTTCTGCCCGTCCAGCATCGTCAGATAAGCAATGATAGAGGTGAGCGGCGTTTTCAGATCGTGCGCAAGGTAAACCACCAGATCATTCTTTTTCTGCTCGCTCTCGATCCGCGCCCGCTCCTTTCGTTTCAGCGTCATTTTCAGTCCTGTCAGCTTGTCAGAGATCGGCTGCAGCTCCGGCGGCAGCTTCACCGGCTCCTCGTTGTCCTCGCGGACGTCGTCGATCGCCTTCTCCACGCGGCTCAGATAGCCAAGGATCCCCTTGATCGCCAGATTGTAAAAAATCAGGAACAGCAGGATAAAGCCGATCGCAAGGAAAAGAAATTTATTGTCCATGAAAATCTTTCCGTAAAGCTGATCCGCTGTGTTCCAGTCCAGATGAAGCTTTGAGAAAAACCACATCATCAGATCCGTAAAGAAATCCTGGAAGATTCCGTCAATCAAAAAGCGGACAATCCCATAGCCCACCACCAGCGTCAGTGCTGCCACCAGGCTGGTGCGGATGAGAATTGTCCTCTTTAGTTTTTTATAGCTATTTTTCAACTTTGTATCCTACTCCCCAGACCGTCTTGATAAACTCGGTTTTTCCCATCGGTCCGCCCATCTTCTCGCGCAGATGACGGATATGCACCATCACTGTATTGTTGCTTTGTTTGTAGTATTTTTCATGCCACACCTGCTCAAAGAGCTGCTCCGAGCTGATCACCTGTCCGCGGTTTTCGCAGAGGATCCAGAGAATATCAAATTCAATCGGCGTGAGCGTCAGTTCGCGCTCATTGAACGTACACTCATGCGTGCTGCGGTTCATCAGCAGACCGCCGAAATCTATAATATCCTCCTGCGGCTTTCCGCCGTCATTGTACTTCGTGTAGCGGCGAAGCTGCGCCTTCACGCGCGCGATCAGCTCCAGCGGGTTGAACGGCTTTTCAATGTAGTCGTCCGCCCCCAGTGTCAGCCCGTTGATCTTGTCCATATACTCGGTCTTTGCCGTCAGCATGATGACCGGAAACGTGTGCGTTTCACGGATCTTCTGCAGGATCGTAAAGCCGTCGATGTCCGGCAGCATGACGTCCAGTATCGCCAGATCCGGTTTTTCGTCTTCCACCGCCGCCAGGGCATCTTTTCCGTTATAGCATTTAACAGCCTCAAAATTTTCGTTTTTCAGATAAAGTCCGATAACGTCCGCGATTTCGCGTTCATCATCAACGATCAGTATTTTGCCGGGCATAGCTGCCCCTCCTTCTGTATATAATGTGCCTGCGTCAAAAAGACCGGATCCGCCCCCTGTCTGTACAAACGGATAAATGCTCTCCGGACGCAGCTCTCACCGCGGCGATCAGCCCTCGCAGTTTCCGACGGTGCGCGGGAACGGAATGACGTCGCGGATATTGCCCATACCTGTGAGGTACATCACACAGCGCTCAAAGCCAAGCCCGAAGCCCGCATGACGGGTGGAGCCGTATTTGCGCAGGTCGAGATATGCGCGATAGTCCTCCTCCTTCAAGCCAAGCTCGTGCATACGCTGCAGCAGCCTGTCGTAGCTGTCCTCTCTCTGGCTTCCGCCGATAATCTCACCGATACCCGGAACGAGACAGTCCATCGCAGCGACCGTCTTTCCGTCGTCGTTCAGCTTCATATAAAATGCTTTGATTTCCTTAGGATAATCCGTCACAAATACCGGGCGCTTAAACACCTGCTCTGTGAGATAGCGCTCGTGCTCTGTCTGCAGGTCGCAGCCCCAGCTCACCTTGTATTCAAACTTGTCGTTATTCTTTTCCAGGATCCCGATCGCCTCTGTGTAGGTCACATGACCGAACTCGGAGTTTACCACACCGTTCAGGCGCTCGATCAGCCCCTTGTCCACAAAGGAATTGAAGAAATGAATCTCCTCCGGCGCATTTTCCATGACGTAGCGGATGACGTATTTCAGCATATCCTCTGCAAGGATCATGTCATCCTTCAGATCTGCAAAAGCGATCTCCGGCTCGATCATCCAGAACTCCGCCGCATGACGGGTGGTGTTGGAGTTTTCTGCGCGGAAGGTCGGTCCGAAGGTGTAGATATTGCGGAACGCCTGCGCATACATCTCTCCGTTGAGCTGTCCGCTCACCGTCAGATTCGTCTGTTTTCCGAAAAAGTCTTTTGTATAGTCAATCTTCCCGTCTGCCGTTCTCGGCGGATTCTCAAGATCCAGCGTTGTCACCTGGAACATCTCCCCAGCGCCCTCGCAGTCGCTTCCGGTAATGAGCGGCGTGTGTACATAGACAAAATCGCGTTCCTGAAAGAATTTATGGATAGCGTACGCTGTCAGCGAACGCACACGAAAGGTCGCCTGGAACATATTGGTGCGCGGACGCAGATGCGAGATCGTGCGCAGAAACTCAACGCTGTGGCGTTTTTTCTGAAGCGGATAGTCCGGCGCAGAGCCTCCCTCCACCGTCACCTCATCCGCCTGGATCTCAAACGGCTGCTTCGCCTGCGGCGTTGCGACCAGCGTACCCTTTACAATCACTGCCGCGCCGACATTCAGCCTGCAGACCTCCTGAAAGTTGTCCATCTTATCGTGGAATACGATCTGCAGCGTCTCGAAAAAGGTGCCGTCATGAAGCACAAGGAACCCGAAGGTTTTGGAATCGCGCACGCTGCGCACCCATCCGCCCACGGTAATCTCCCTGTCCAGATATGCCTCTCTGTTTCTGTATATCTCTCTTACTGTTACTAAATCCATGTCTGTGTTCTCCTATATCCTTAATTAGCAGTTAATGCATTCTTTTTTTATTGTACCAAAAAGGGGCGAAGGTGTAAAGACCATTCCAATCCGCGTAAAATGTTTTTAAGCCTTAAGCCCCGCGATCCTTTTCAAAACCTTTTCATCCACCCGATACGGACAATTTTTCAGTTTCGCTTCATTTTTCAGCAAGTCCCCTGCTGTCCGCACCAAAAGGCTTTCCGGGATTTCCCCGCAGCGGCAGACCTTCCTGAAAAATGCCTCAAATTCCTCCACACTGCAAAAGCCTGCCGTCTCCAGTACATATCTGCGATCCGCTTCTTCTGCCTCGCGCAGATATCCGCCGAGGAAGTAACCGACAGCAACGCCGTGCGGCAGGTTTAATTCGCAGGTCAGCGGATAGCTAAGCCCATGCGGAAGCGATGTGCCTGTATGACAGATTGCCATTCCCGCCATTGTGGACGCATTTAAAAGATTCCGATAATCTTCTCTTTCCGGCTTACGCTTCCCGGTCAGCACTTCTCTGCTTTTTTTCCACATCTGCAGACCTGCCGCCGCACACATGCGGCTGTAGTCCGTCGCATTTGTGTTGATATAGCTTTCCGCGAGGTGCGCAAACGCATCTACCGCGGTATTGCAAAGCACCGACCGGGGCGCTGATGCCAGATATTTCGCGTCCAGCAGTGCCAGCGTCGGAAAGATTTTGTGCGGTATGGATCCTTTTGTGCCCTTGTCGCGGCGCGTCAGCACCGAAACCGCCGTCACCTCCGAACCGGTGCCGCAGGTCGTCGGGACTGCCGCAACCGGGAGCGCCGCTGAATCCACACCTTTTTCATACAAATAATCGGCGCCCTCTTCCCGGTGACGCATCATCAAAGCTGCCGCTTTGGCGGCATCCATTGCCGAGCCGCCGCCAATCCCGATAACAAAGTCCGCCTGCCCGCACAGTCCTGCTTCCCGCGCTTTCATTACCGTATCCACTGAGGGATTTTCCTCGACCTCATCAAACAATATCCAGGAAATTCCCTCTGCCTCCAATGTCTTTCGGACATCCTCCAGTGCGCCGTTTTTCTTCGCAGACTGCTTTCCCGTCATGATCAGCGCCGTTTTTCCACACTCTGCCAACTCTTTTGCGTGATTTTCCACACAATTTTCTTCCTCATAAACCTTCACGGGCATGTAAAATTGCATTCGACACGCTCCCTTCTTCCTGCCTGTTTCTCCAATCTGTTATACAAATTATATTTATAATATCGTAAACATTCCGTTTCGTAAAGTGCAAAAAAATGTCTTTGTTCATTAGTCCGTTTTCAGCAGCCGGTAAATAAAAAAAGACGACAAGCCGTATTTTGTCGCCTTTTCGTATTTTCTCCGGTCAGTTCACTTCACGCTTTAAATTCCCCGGGCGTCAGCAAACCCCGCACCCAGATCCACAGCAACCTTATGGTACTTTCCCGGATTCTTCTCCATATCCTTAAGCGTATCCGGCACCTCCTCCAAAGAGATCGCCTTAGTCAATATCTTTTTTGCCTCCACACTCCGGGTACAGAGCAGTTGTATTGCCTCTTCGAATTCCCCGGCGCTGGTGCGCGCCCCTCTGATATCAATCTCTTTTCGGGTAATCACGTCTGTGGGAAGCGACGTCTCCTTTCCCGGCCACCCGGTCAACGTAATGCGTCCGGCATGACAGACATAATCAAGCGTTTCCCGAATGGCGGCGTTCGCTCCGCTGCACTCCATCACCTGCTGCGCCATCTCGCCTCCCGTAATCTCCCGAATTTTCGCACAGGCATCCTCCCTGCCAGAATTAATCACATGTTCCACCCCAAGTTTTCCGGCAAAGTCCAGGCGCTCCTGCACAAGGTCAAGCAGGATCACATGCGCTCCATAGCTCCTTGCTGCCATTGCCGCCAGAATCCCGATAGTTCCCGCGCCGATAATGACGCAATATTCTCCCTCTTTCAATCCTCCTCTGTGAATTCCATGCAGAGAAATTGTCAGCGGCTCCGCCATTACTGCTTCCACCCAGTCCATTTTCTCCGGCATACGTATCAGCATATGCGCGGGATGACAGAGATACTCCGCCATGCCTCCATCCGTCTGTACCCCCAGAACTTTCAGATCCCTGCAGCAATTCGTTCTGCCAATCCTGCACGGATAACAGCGCCCACAGTAAAGATATGGATCCACGATCACCCGGTCGCCGGGTCTTAACCCTTTCGAATTTTCTCCCTCTACCGCCTCCACAATGCCCGCAAGCTCATGTCCGATGATTCTTGGGTAAGTCACCAATTTATTCACACCCCGAAACGCCCCTATATCGCTTCCGCAGATCCCCGCCGCCATCACGCGAATCAGCGCTTCTCCTTCCGCCGGAACCGGTTTTGCCAGTTCTGTACATTCCGCTTTCCACGGTTTATTCAGGCATATCGCTTTCATATCCTTCTCCATTCCCGTCGCCATTTTATTCTCGCGAGCAACGAGCCAAGCGGTCATGCTTGCATGTCCATTTGGCTGGCAGCACACGATTCTTACTGCCTTAAGATGCTCTCAGAAGCGACACATATTCCAGCATCTGTTTTTCTGTAAGACTTGCGGTGAGACAGCCCAGTTTCTCCGTACATTTTCCTCCCATCACATTACCAAACAGGATACATTCCCGGATAGGATACTCATAATACAGCCCATACAAAAACCCCGCCATAAATGCGTCTCCCGCTCCGGTAACGTCTACAGCCCGGATTCCCACAAGCGGCGGAATAATCTCTGTTCTGCCGTTTTCAAGCAAAAGACAGCCTTCCCCTCCCAGCTTAATAATTGTCTTTTCAAAATAGTCCGAGAGAACCTCAGCCGCCCTTTGCGGCGAAGCCGTTCCGGTAATCTTCATCGCTTCCTTGCTGTTAGGTGTAAAATAATCTGCCAGCTTTAAGTACTTCGCATAGCTTTCCAGCGACATATGCTCATTCCAGCCAGTATCCATAACCAGCGTTATCTCCGGCTTCTCCGCTTTTAAACGCGCATAGATGTCATACATTTCCGGCGACATCCGCACAATATCAGCCCCCACGAGCTGGCAAAAAATCTTCTCCTTCATCTCCTCCGTAACTGCAAACGAATCCCTGTAGGAAACAAAGGTCCGCTCCCCCGGCGTAATCATCGTGCTGGATACATTCACCGCCATGCCATCCCCGGCAAACAAATTCTGATAGGGCACCCCCGCACGCTCAATTTCCTTTTTCGCATATTCAGAAAAAAAGTCGTTGCTTAAAAATGTAGACAGCGCAGCCGGAACGCCCAGTCTGGTCAGATTCACCATTACCGCCGGGGCGCCGCCGCCCAGCTGCATTTCAAATGCCTTGGAATATACTTCCGTTCCCTCTTCCGGCAAGTGTTGTATACCGCTGTATAGTAAATCACAATTCGTAATTCCCGCGCCAGCAACATACTTCATCTATTCCACCTCCCGATATACTCCCTGTTTGAAGCCAGATATTCATCTACCAGCTCCTCTGCCAGCGAATAGGAATTTACCAGCGGATGTACCATCAGGCAGGTAACCGCATCATCACGGCTGCATGTACGGATCGCTTTTGAGGCATACCGCTCATAAAGCTTCACACGGCGAATTATCTCCATCGGAAGTTCTTTCGGTTCTCTGATCCGATGCGGCGTATAACTGCCATCCGGCTGTACCGTACAGGAAATCTCAACAACATCCGTATCCAACAGTCCCGGAATCGCGCCATTATTCGGCACGCAGAAAATCATTTCTGTCGGCTTTCCTGTCTGCTGTGCCCTGATAAACTGGAGCGCCACACCTGCATACCCCCCGTCATCGCGGGAAAAAAGGTCAAATGTAAACGGTTCCGGGCGGCACACTTTTGTCTCATTTTTCATATACATCGCCGAACGCTTTCCGTGCCATTTTACATATGTCTCAATGCAGGCGTCAAAATCCTTCCCTGGATCCAGCCTCGAGAGTTCTTCCGTCATATGACGGTTCACATCCCGGATAACCTCACCGCGCGTAACCCCTGCTTCCAGAATATTTTGCACCGCTTTCTCCGGATAAAAAAAGTAATACAAGTATTCGTTTAAAGCGCATCCAAATTTATGGGCAAGTTCTTTTGAAAAAAAACGCATATCCGTCTCTGTATAAACGCGGTCATCATCCAGCAGAACCGGCAGCATTTCTTTGCCTTCCATTTTCACGCTCTCAAAAAAAGAAAGATGATTCAGACCGTAACAGGTCGCCGTCACCTTCTCCGGCTCCACCCCGTACAGCTTCGCAAAGCCTCTTAGCATTCCAGTAGGAGCATCACAGATACCATAAGTAAAATCATACCCCATATCCCGAAGAGTCTGCGATACCACCCCTGCCGGATTGGTAAAATTGAATACCTTTGCCTGCGGCCTGGCATATTTGCGGATCAGTTCACAATATTCCGCCAGCGCCGGCACACTGCGCATGGCAAAGGAAAACCCCGCCGCACCAGTTGTCTCCTGTCCCAGCACACCTTTTGCAAGGGCAATTTTTTCATCATCAATGCGCTTATCATCCTCCCCCACACGGATTGTGGTGATAATATAGTCGGCGTCCCTCACTGCCTCCACTGCATCCGTCGTCAGGGAAAACTTCCAGCCCGGATAGATACGCAGCGCCACCTGCCGCGCCAGTTCTCCGTAAATATTCAGCTTCTGCTCATTATTGTCCATAAATACTACTTCATCAATCGAAAGCTCCTCTGCATTCTGGGCAAGACTTTTTGCAAGCATCATAGAGCGGACGCCTCCGCCGCCAATTACCGTCATTTTCATATTGTTTTTCCCCTTTTTCTGTCAATTTTCAATAATCCGACTGATCCATACGGAATAACCGGTTAATCAGCATAACAATCAATACCCCCGCCGTAATCAGCAGCACGCTCAGTGAATTGCTATAACCATAATTATTTTCAGTAAATGCCGTTTTATAAATATATAGCGGCAGATTCAGCGTGCGGTTTCCCGGTCCGCCATTTGTCGTCAGATAAATCAGTTCAAATTCCTTCAGCATACTTGTCGCTGCTACGATCACGCACGTCCCCAGCGTATTTCTCGTCATGGGCAGAATCACTTTGGTATTGGTCTGCCATGCTGACGCGCCGTCCAGGCGCGCCGCTTCAAGAAGATCGTCCGGTACCGAGCTGATCCCTGCCAGCATCAGGATCGTGACCATCCCCGGATAGAGCAGCCAGCCCATAGTGACCGCAGGCAGCGCTGTCCGGGAGTTAAAATACCAGTTAATCTCCACCTTATGTCCGCTCACCAGGCTCAGAAAGCTGTTCAGCAATCCGCTGTCCGTCTTAAATACATTCAGAAGAACCATCGCCAGCGCCGCTGTAGAAATTACATTAGGCAGCATACAGATCGTACGGAATACCTTCCATCCACGAAATCTTTTCGCCAAAATAAACGCCAGGAGCGTCCCCAGGAAGACATGAACCGTTGACTGTAAAACAACCCACAGCGCCGTATGCCAGAATGCTGCGGTAACATTTTTATCGGTCACTGCCTTCAGATAATTTTCTGCCCCGGCAAAACTCAACGGCTGCCCGATCCTCCAGTTAAAAAAGGAGGTCAAAACCACCATGATCAACGGAACGAGGTAGATAAACAGAAACAATAGCAGGCAGGGAAATATAAAAATCGCCAGCGTACTTTTTTTGGGTTTCATAGTCTTCTCCTTTTAACCGGTCAGCTAAGGTAAACTGACCGGTATTCCAAAATTACAAACAGTCATCGTGCGGCTGCATCGTCAAGCGCCTGTACAAATTCTTCCGGCGTAATCGAGCCGTCCGCCAGCAACGGATACTGTACGCTCACTTCATCTACTACCGTCGCATGCCATAAGCTCTGATAATCATTGATCGAGCGGTCTGCCGCATCCGCCAGACTGACAGTCTTTTCCACCTGCGGATAGACATCCGCAGCCTCGATCGCACAGTCCGGAGTAACGCTGCACATTTCCAGATCCAGTCTCTGGCTTTCCTCACTGGTCATAAATTTCACGAATGCCAACGACGCCTCAATTTTTTCCGGCGTCTTGCTGGCAATGCTCCATCCCACCTGACCGCTGTTATACATCACGTTGCCCGGAAATGCCGCCACCTCAATCTTATCAGCAAAATCTTCCGCCACCACGCTGGTATCATAAAACTTAGAAACCATCCATGGACCATTGGCAATGATCGCTGTCTTTTCATTAAAGAAATTATTGGCAGCCGCCGCATAATCACCGCCCAGCGCGTCTGCAGTCGTATAATTCTGGAACATATTCTGAATCTGCCCCGCTGCCCGGATAAGGTCATCGTTCACATAGCTCTCAGGCTGGTTCGTGTTCATAAATGCTTCCCCTTCGTCGGAGTCTGCCGCCATTGCCCCCATGAACAGGCTGGTGCACCATCCTGAATCCGACGTATCCATCGACACCGGCGTAATTCCCGCTTCCTTCAGTTTCTCACAGTCCTCAAAAAATTCATCCCAGGTCGTCGGCGCCGACTCAATTCCCGCCTGTGCAAACAGCTCCGTGTTATAGAAATAACCAATGGTCTGGCGGATATACGGCACTGCATAAAGTCTGCCATCACGTGAATTTACATTTTTTCCGACCTCGCTCATAAAATCGTACCATTCCGCATCCTCCTCCACGTACGGAGTTAAATCCACAAGCTTGTCTTTCATGGAATCGATCAAATTGTAACCGCCGGTCACTATCACATCCGGCAGATCATCAGCACTGTAGAGCACCTTCATTTTATCAATATAATTCTGGTCGCCCGGGATCTCCTCAACTACAACCTGATACTGTCCGGCATATTGCTCGTTAAATGCTTCCACGCGATTCTTCACCCATTCTGTCTGGGACGCAGTACCGCACATAAAGGTCGGAAAGCTGATTTCCACAACTTCTCCTTCTGCAGCTGCGCCGGTACCAAGTCCCGCTGCCATCGCCAGCATAAGCATAACGGAAGTAACTTTTTTGGTTTTTTTCATGATAATCTCTCCTTTTCTTCTTTGTATTTTACAGTCCGACTGTTTTTATAAATGCACGTCTGCACTTATTACCTCTTAATCTTACCGGCATTAAAAATCCTCATTCTGCAGAGCTGCCGTTCTTTTGACGCACCCCTATCCCTTTACGGACCCCGCCACCATGCTGCTGGTAATCTGCTCCTGCAACAATATGAACACCAGAATGCTCGGCAGCATCGACATCGTAATCGCTGCAAACATCGCGGTATAGTCAAAAGAAAACTGCGAAGAAAAATAATTCAGCGCCAGCGGCAGCGTGCGTATCGCCTCGCGCTTTGTTAACACCAGCGCAAACATAAACTCATTCCAGCTTGTGAGAAAATGCAGCGTAGCCGCCGTAGCAAGTCCCGCCTTGGACATCGGCATAATTACATAAAAGAAAATTCGCAGCGGGCTTGCGCCATCAATCGCTGCCGCCTCATCGATCTCCCGCGGTATGTTCAAAAAAGTTCCTCTGAGAATAAACAAAGAAGTCGGAAGCCCCAGTGCCGCATACACCAAAATCAGCCCCGCCCTGCGGTCGAGCAGGTTCACCCGGCTCATAATCAGGTAAATCGGCATAAGCAGTGCCGAAACAGGAATCAGCAGCGAAGAGGACAACATGGTTGTAAAAAGCTTCTTTCCCCGAAACTCATATCTTGCAAGCGCATAGGCCGCCATGGATACCAGCAATACGCTGATCACGGTATTGACCACAGAAACGAAAAGGCTGTTCCCGAAAAATTTAAAGATCGGCGCCATATCCAGCGCGCGCCGGTACCCATCAAAGGCAAAGCCGGAGGGAAGTGCAAACGCCGAATCTAAAATCTCCTTATTGCTTTTAAAGGAAGAAAAAATTACCCACAAAAATGGTCCCACGCAGAGAATCACCGTATATATCAGAAACAATATCTGCAGTAATTTAAAAAAGGTTTTCTTCGCAGCTTCCTTTCTCATTTTCCTTCTCCTCTCTCGCCAGACAGCTCCCCCGCACGATCATCGAATGCGGCAGCATGATTTCCCTGCTGACCTCTACCATATTTCCCTTCCGGAAAAACTCTACAGTGCAGCGCACAAAATCATCGAGCGGCTGATGCATGGTCGTCAGCTGCGGACGCAGCTGCTCCGCTACAGGCAGATCATCAAAGCCCAGCACAGACACCTCCTCCGGCACCCGTACCCCCAGATCCTGCAATCCGCGCACAGCGCCGCATGCCATTTCATCACTAAAGGCGAAAATCGCCGTAAAATCCAGTTTTTCCCGCACAAGCTCCTGCGCATACCGGTATCCGTTTTCATAAATCAGCGTCCCATAACGCACATAGGGTTCTGCAAACGAAAGCCCGGCCTCCTCCATTGCCCGCGCACAACCTATCATCCGCTGATAGCTGGCGTTGATGCCCACACCATAGTTAGTAAAAAATACAATCTTTTTATGCCCCAGACTCAGAAGGTATTTTGTCCCCTCATAGGCAGCAGCCACATCATTGACATGGATATAAGCGCCGCTTTGCATGCTCACAGAAGCCTCCCCGCAGAGTACCACCGGAATCCCCATTTTATGCGCAAGCTCATGGATAGGAAAATCTCCGTCCTCCTCAAAAAGGATCAGCCCCTGCGCCCGCACTCTCGTCAGCATTTGTTTCAACTGCCCCGCCTCCATACGGCTGACCGGAAGCAAAATAATCTGAAAATCATAGAGCGGCATATGCTCCATAAACCGCTGCATCAGCTCTGTATAAAAAGCCATCCTCTTCTGCGGCACCACCAGCACGATCGGACCGTTCTTTCCCCGCTCCGCCTGCTCCTCCTCACCAAGTACTTCTCTGATTTTCGCCGCAATTGGCTCACTCACATTTTCCGCACCTGTAAAATATCGCGAAACCGTAGCAGGAGACACCCCTGCCCTCTTGGCAACTTCTCTTACTGTCATTTCGGTTCTTCACTCCCTTTGTTTCATTTGTTTCTGAAACACTTTTTTATTTCCTTCATTTCTCTTGTTGTAATTATAGAATTATACGAAAAATTTGTCAATATATTTCTCTTTATTTTTTATATTTTGGTTATTTTTATATAATCTGTCATGGTTCCGAAGTTTGTTTCTGAAACATTTTTTAACTAGACAGTGGTAATTTCCCCTTCAAATGTACGCCCGACGGACACAAAAAACGGCGAAGCTTCCACCCCGCCGTTTTGCATTTATGCTATTTCTTGATTACCATGAACCATCACAGCTTCCTCAAAGGTCTCCATCTGTGAAGACAGGCATCCTACACAGTGCATACCACATCCCATCAATACTGCTGCCATATTCGGATGATGGTTTTAAACTACTCAGCTTTCAAATACGGCAGCCGCTTCCTCCAGATATTCCGTCACCGGAAGATGCTGCGGGCAGACGCCCTCACATTGTCCGCACTTCACACAGGCAGACGCCGCGCCGCTTTCCTTCACGGTATTTTTATAGTTTGCAGTCGCCTTTTCACTCTTTCCATAGAGGCGCACCTGATTTACACACTTAAAGATATCCGGGATCTTAATCTGCTGCGGACAGCCCTCCACGCAGTAGCGGCAGGCAGTGCAGCTGATGGTCGGAACAGAACGGATTGCCTTTACAGTCTCCTGTACAGCCTCCATTTCTTGCCCGGAGAGCGGCTGGAAATCAGACATGGTCTGCAAATTGTCCTCCATCTGGCTCTGATCAGACATGCCGCTGAGGACCGCCATCACATTGTCAAGCGATGCGCAGAAACGGATACCCCAGGAAGCAAGCGACGCCTGCGGCCTGCACTCTTTCAGAATCGCCTCCGGCTTTTCCGGAAGAGATGCCAGTGTTCCGCCCTTTACCGGCTCCATCACCACTACCGGAACCCCATGCTTCACAGCCACCTCATAGCATTTGCGCGACTGAACCTTTTCGTCCTCCCAGTCCATATAATTAATCTGAAGCTGCACGAACTCCACTTCCGGATGCTTTGTGAGCAGCTCATCCAGCATCTCTGCGGTATCATGGAAGGAAAATCCAAAGTGACGGATCAGCCCCTGCTCCTTCATCTTCTGCGCCCAGCTCCAGCAGTCATACTGGTCAAAAATCGAAATACTGGATTTCTGCACGGCATGAAGCAGATAGTAGTCGAAATAGCCTGCGCCCGTGCGTGCGAGCTGCTCGTCAAAAATGCGCTGCACATCCTCCCGGCATTTCATCTCCCATGCCGGAAGCTTCGTCGCCAGGGTAAAGCTCCCACGCGGATGCCGGTTCACCAGCACCTCCTTCACTGCCATCTCCGAGGTGCCCTCGTGGTACACATATGCCGTATCAAAATAGGTAAAGCCCTTTTCCAGAAATGCATCCACCATCTGACAGACTGCCGGAATATCAATCTTTCCGTCCTCCAATACCGGCAGGTGCATCAGCCCAAAGCCAAGCTTCTTATTTGGTCTTATACTTGTTTCTTTCATGTTCATATCCCCCTTCTTTTGTCGTAACCGCTTTTTTTCTATCATACCCCAAACGTTCCTTTTCGTAAAGAAAATTCTTGCCTGCACAGCAGGGTGCCGTATGCCAGTGTCACACGGTTGGCACGGACCGAGCCAAATCATAAGCCTGTAACTTGAAGGCTGAGTAGTTGCATCTTCAGACATGCAAAAACGGCGGGACCTCTGCCCCGCCGCTCCACATTTCCATTATTTTATTTTCCAACGCTCTGCAGGTATGCGTTCAGTCTTGCCACCAGCAGATCTGTCGGGATTCCGTGAACCATCGCAGCCTCTTCGAGGGATTCCATCTGTGAGGACGGGCATCCTACGCAGTGCATTCCGCTTCCCATCAATACTGCCGCCATATTCGGATCCAACTGGAGAATTTCTCCAATCAGCATTTCTTTCGTAACGTTTGCCATGATCGTGACCTCCTATTGTTCATTATCAATTACTGATAACTCATTATAAGGCCAAATCTGACTTCCGTCAAGTGGCTGCGCGCGTTCAAAAAGTTTTGTTTGACAAGCACACATATTTCGGCTAGAATAAAAATAGAATAAATCAGTGGACACCACTGATTGGGCTGGTCGAAAGACCCTGGTCCACCGAGCGGCGGGGGATTTTCCCGCCATTTTTTTTTTCACCTTTCAGCCAATTTTATAGTGCAAAAACTTGTAAGCCACCAAGGAAAAAAATGTCAGAAAAAATACTGAGCGTATTCATTGATGAATCCGGCGATTTCGGACCATATGAGGCGCATTCCCCATATTATCTGGTCGCTATGGTTCTACATAACCAAAATATAGATATTTCCAACAACATAAGCAGCTTTGAAGAGCATCTGCGTAACCTTGGATATATCCAGCATGCGGTACACACCGGCCCGCTGATTCGCAGGGAATCTGTCTATGCAAATGACCTCGTTGAAGACAGAAAACGTCTTTTCAATGCTCTGTTTCATTTCTGCAGAAAACTGGACATCCACTACGCATGCGCAAAGATCCGGAAAAGCGAATGCCCCGACGTAATCACTATGACAGCAAAGCTTTCCAAAGAAATCGCCAAAATCCTGCGTACTAATGAAAATTTCTGGAATAGCTTCGATAGCGTAATTGTATATTACGACAATGGGCAGATAGAACTCACTAAAATACTGACATCTGTTTTCAGCACCTTATACGCACATGTTGAATTCCGTAAGGTAAAACCGGTGGACTACAAATTATTCCAGGTAGCCGATTTAATATGCACTCTGGAACTGCTCTCCGAAAAAGCAGAATCAGGCTCTTTCTCAGCATCAGAATTGGATTTTTTCGACAACGTGAGAGATTTTAAGAAAAATTATTTGAAACATATCAAAAAGAAGATGTTATAAGTTAAGCGTCTCCTGTGTGACTATATTAACCGATGGCATATCTCTATACGCCCTATCCTTATCTGTTTTCTTAGTCATATACCGTCACCTTGAAAGAAAGTTGTTGTCTCACTTTACACACGCGACAAGTTGACTGATGCTTTGCATGGAATCTGTGGTTTTGATACCTACTTTAAATTTATTACTAAAAGGCATATGAAAACTATTCAGAAAAAAAGTAAAGGGAAGGAATAAATTACTATATTTCATAACAACGACAAAAATCGCTACATTGCCCATATTTTCAGGCATTGTAGCGATTTTTTCTTCCGTCAAGTGGCTGCGCGCCAATTACTGCTTCACCCTTACCCAGACCGACATTTCTCCCTCTGAGCGGTTCGCCCACGCATAGTAGGGAATAAACTTCAGCGTCTGTTTTTTATAGACCGGCTTGCGGTATGTGCGGTATAACGTGTGCTCATCCCACTCATTTTCCGACAATCGCCATCCTTCTGTCGCGATCGTCACTGTACCGCCCAGAAATTCCGGCTCCCGCTTTAACGTAAACGCGGCATCCTCCGACAGGTAAAGCTCCTGCAGTTGATCGCCGTTATCCGCTTCCTCCAGACAGTACACCAAAGGCCCCCGCATCACCGCCATCTTCCCGACGTCGTCACGCACCCTCGGATTAGCTGCCATACATCTCACCGGCATTTCCAGATGAATCCCGATGGTATCACCTGTCCGCCATGTCCGCTGCAAATACAGATAGCCTTTCTCCGGCGTTTCCTGACAGCGGCTCCCGTTTACCGAAGCTGTCCAGTTCTCACACCACGCCGGTATGCGCACTGCCACGGTAAATTCTGTCGGCTGCTCATTTTCAATGCGAATGCGGATGTCTTCATCCCACGGATACTCCGTTTCCAGATGAAGCGTGCTTAGATGTCCGCCAACCCCGGTGCGCAGCTCTGCGGCTGCAAAGAGATTTACAAACACCGTATCTTCGCTCTGTTCAAACATATATCCGCCCAGCGACGCCAAAAGTCTTGCGATATTCGGCGGGCAGCACGCGCAGGCAAACCACTTCTGGCGCTGCACATCCACATGGCGTTTGTAGAAATCCTTCCTGGACGCCTCCGGCTGTACTTCCAGCGGATTGACATAAAAGAACTTTTGTCCGTCCAGCGACATACCGCTGATGATGCTGTTATAAAGGCAGCGCTCCATGATATCCGTATATTGACCGTCCCTGGTAATCTCAAACATCCTTCTGGCAAAAAACACCAGCCCGATCGACGCGCAGGTTTCCGCATACAGCGTATCATTTGGCAGATCATAGTCAAAAGTAAACGCCTCGCCATACTCCGAAGAGCCGATCGCTCCGGTAAGGTACATCTGCTTCTCAACAATGCTTTTCCAAAGCCTCTCGCAAGCCGCAAACAGCTCCTGATCCTCCGTCATTGCTGCCACTTCCGCCATACCGGAATAAAGATATACGGCACGCACCGCATGTCCTTCCGCTCTTTCCTGATCCCGCACCGGTTTGCCGGCCTGATAATACTGATCCTGAAAATAGCTTTCCTTCCATTTATATTCGTTATGGAAGCGTTCCCGCTCTTCGGCAAAAAACAACGGTTTCTGCCCCCGCTCGTCAATAAAATACTGCGCAAGCTTCAGGTGGCGTTCTTCTCCCGTAACCCCATACAGCTCCACCAGCGCCATCTCCGCCACCTCATGTCCCGGATATCCGCGAAGCTTGCCTTCCTCGCGTCCAAAATTACGGTCTGCGCAATCCACATAGCGAATTGCCGTATCCAGAAGCTTCCGCTTGCCGGTGGCACGGTAATAAGCCACCGCCGCCTCCGTCATATGCCCAAGAATATAAAGCTCATGGTTATCCATCACATTGGTAAATCGCTTCTCAATTCCCGTCAGGATATAATAGGTGTCCAGATACCCGTCCGGCTGCTGTGCTGCAGCAATGATCTCGATCGCTTCATCCGCAGTGGCTTCCATTTGGGCATCCGGATGCCACATCAAAGAATATGCCACTGCTTCCAGCCATTTATAGACGTCGCTGTCCTGAAAAACCCTGCCGCGAAAAGTTCCGCCGCCCGCGGCTGCCGCGCGGAAATTTGCCATTCCATAGCTGGGCTCGGCCCCTTCCACTCTGTCATTGAGCGCCTCCCACTCGTAAGGAATCATCCTGCAGCGCACCAATTCCATATAATTTTTCCAAAATCCATCCTTTACCGTTACGGCATCAAGATTTGCCATCTTCATCTTTTTTTCCAGCATGCATTCCTCTCCCGTCTTTTTTATTTTTTATAACGCATCATCCCTTCACGGAACCTGCCGTCAAACCTTCTATCATATACTTTTGTGCAAAAGAAAACAGAATGATCGTGGGGATCAGGGCAAGGATGGTTCCCGCCGCCATCTCCCCCCACTTAATATCATATTTCAGGATCAAACCGTTTAATCCAACCGGAATCGTCTTCAGGGAATCCTTGTCAATAAACATGATCGCCATGAAAAGCTCATTCCAGGAATTAATAAATGCAAAAATAAACGTCGCTGCTATTCCCGGCTTCATCAGCGGCACGATAATCTTTACCAGGCCCTGTCCGTATCCGCAGCCGTCGATCCATGCCGCTTCCTCCAATACGTTCGGTATTCCGTCAAAAAAGCTGCGGAGCGTCACAACCGAGAACGGGATCATCATATTCGTATAAAGCAGCGCCATTGTCCAGATGTTATTAGTCATATGGAGACTGGACAGCATTTGATACAGCGCAGGCAGCATAATAAAAGTCGGAACCATCTGTGTGATCAGGAAAAACAGCAGCAGAAGATTTTTCATGCGGAACTTAAACCTGGAAAGCACATATCCCGCGCAGATCCCTATAATACTCGCGAAAAATGCCGCGATCGTGGAAACCACCAGAGAATTTCTCATGTAGACGATAAAATTTCCTTTCCAGAGTATTTCCACGTAATTCACCCAGCTGATTTTCTCCGGAAGATACTTAACCGGAAAAGCATAAATCTCCGCCTGCGAACCCTTCAGGGATGTGACAAGCATCCAGTAAAACGGAAACATCACAACGATCAAAAACAGCCCCAGTATCATAAATTTGACGACCTTGCCGATCAATCTTTTCTGTTTCATATCCATATGATCAGTCCTCCCTTGTCAAACGATTGGAAACCAGCAGATAAATAGTGGCAAATAATGCCAAAAACAAAATCGACAATACTCCCACGGCAGATGCCAGACCATAATCCAGGCTCTGGACGAGCTGCATCATATAGGATGTCACAATATGCGAGGAACCTGCCGGACCGCCCTGTGTCATAGAATAAATCAGATCCGGGAAGTTAAAGATCCAGATGCACCGCATCAGAACGGTAAGAAGCAGTACGGATTTAATCGAGGGAACCGTCACATGAAAGAATTTATCAAAGGCATTCGCTCCGTCCACCTCCGCCGCCTCATACAATTCCGCATCGATCCCGCGCAGAGCCGCCGTGATCATGATCGTAAAATACGGTATTCCATACCAGATATTTGCCACAATACAAGACAGCAGCGCCGTATCCTTGCTCGCAAGCCATCCTACGGAAGATTCTATAAGTCCCAGGCGCATAAGAATGTCATTGATAACGCCGGACGTCCCGTTAAACATCCACCGCCACATAATACCGATCACAAAGCCTGATACTGCCCAGGGGAAGAAGATCAATCCCTGATAAATACTGGAACCCCGGAACTTCTTCTTCAGCAGCAGCGCCATGCCAAAGCCAATCGTCAGCTGAAAAAAGAGGGATATCAGCACCCATTTGGCCGTATTTTCTAAAATCTGATAAAAGTTATTGCCGATTCCCTGGGTAAACAGCTTCTTAAAATTATCCAGCCCAATCCATTTTATATTGCTCACATCCATCAGATTGTAGCTCTGAAAAGCCATCATGCTGCCCTTCAGCATCGGGTAATAAGTAAACAACAGCGGCAGAATAATCGCAGGAAGTACCATCAGGAAACAAAATCTTTTTCTTTTTCTGGTCAATGCATTACGCTTCATATTCTCCTCCTTTATTCCCACAGGCAGCGGCATAAGCGAAATGCCGGCAAAAATGGCTGCGACCTTCTTCTACCACTGCAAAACGGGGAAGAGGAACCATGCCCCTTCCCCATATCTCTTAAAGCTTTTTCCTTAATGAAACTTTTTTATAATCCCGGATTTCTCTTTAGAATTTCTCTCCCTCATCTGCATACGCCTGCGTCCAGTAATCGTCCAGCCAGGTAAGCAGCTCATCTGTCGTAATCTCATCTGTCAGCCACTTCTGGTACATGGTATCTACCTCGCTCTTGTAAGCGGCAAACGCATTATACTTCATCGGTGCGGAGCAGGTACGATAGGTATCGCCGTCATTTGCCATATCCATGTAGATCGAAAAATGGCTTTCTTCGAAATAGCTGTCCATCTCCGCCGCTGTCGTATGGATCGGGATCGTCGCATAGTTTTTGCAGAAATATGTATTATTCTCCGCGTTCGACAGATAGAGAATAAAATCCGCCACCTCATCAGGATGCTCCGTGAAAGAGGTCATGCTCCATCCGCTGAAACCATTCGGGAATACAGCCTGTCCGGACGGACCTGTCGGGAACGGAACCAGATCCCATGTGCCCTCTTCAAGGTCTGCTTCACAGGAAGAGATTACCTCCGGATCCTGGATCAGCATTGCCGCCGTACCGCCGATAAAGCCCTGTACCATTTCCGCAAATCCCCATGCGATAGAGTCTGCCGGTGAGCAATCGGTAAACAGGCTCTTGTAAAACTCCAGTGCCTCTTTGGTTTCCGGCAAAGTGAAGATCGTCGCGCCATTGCCATCCTTTAAGAAATATCCGGCATCTGTGCTTGCCAGCTGATCGGTACCAAGCCAGCTCCAGATCACGGTATCGGCATACATATAGCCAAGCGTCGCTCCGCGGAAGGCAAAGCCGTAACGGTTCGCATCGGTATCCGTCAGCGCCACGCCCGCGTCATAGATTTCCTGCCAGGTAGAAGGCGTCTCAATTCCGGCTTCCTCTAACCAGTCTGTGTGCACATACAGTCCGCGCCAGAGGAAACCATACGGCATCATGTAAGCTGCATCCCCGGTATTATAGATCGCCTGCTGTGCAGCCTCCGTCAGCGTGTCCTTCTCCTCCCATGCATCCAGATACGAATCCATCGGCTGGATCCACTGATTGTTCACGTACTGAGTAATCGTAAGATCACGCGCTTCCACGATATCGCAGCCGGAACCGCTCATCAGCATCTGCGTAATTTTGTTGTCCGCATTCTCAAGAGGAGGAGAAATGATCTCGATGGTAATATTCGGATGCTCCTCCTCATACTTGTCGGCAATCTCACGGATGATCGCCGTTCTTTCCGCGCTTGTCAGGGATTCCACCATGGTAATGGTAATATCCTCCCCGTCTGCAGCCGCCACGCTGACTGCATTACCCGGAAGCAGCGTTGCACACATAGCAACAGACATCAGTAAACTAACCGTTCTTCTTGTTCTCTTCATTTCTTTTCCTCCTTTTTTATATTTGAGAAAGTGCCTGTTCCAGATCTGCGATCAGGATATCTTCACCTTCCAAACCACAATGGATACGGATCACATTCGCCTGCGCGCCCAGCCACGCAGTCTCTTCCTCTGTCATCCGTGCATACGGTACCTCTGCCAGGCTTTCAAAGCCTCCCCAGGAAACTCCTATCTGAAATACCTGCAGCAATTCGCACAGTTTCTTTGCCTGCTCCACGTTTCCGTCTATCTCAAAGCTCATCAATCCGCTGTTGCCGCGCTGCTGCCGCTTCATCAGCTCATATTGCGGAAAAGACGCCAGCCCCGGATAATGTACACAGGCAATTTTCTCATGTCCTTCCAGAAACTCCGCCACTGCCATCGCTGTCTTTTCATGCTGACGCAGCCTTACCTCCAGCGTGCGCAGGCCGCGCAGGGCAAGCCATGCCTCCATCGGTCCCAAAATCCCGCCGTACAGCTCGCGGTGATGTGAGATCTTCTGCAGCAGTTTTTTGTCTTTCGCCACCAGCACGCCGCCGATAATATCACTGTGTCCTCCAATATATTTGGACAGCGTATGCATAACAATATCCACGCCCAGATCCAGAGGATTCTGAAAAATCGGTGTACAGTATGTATTATCAATATAGACCATCGCTCCATGCTTTTTGGCGATCCCCACAACAGCGCGGATATCCTGCAGGCGCATCATGATAGATGCCGGACTTTCTAAAATCACCAGTGCGGTCCGGTCTGTGACCGCCTCCTCGATTTCCTGTATGTCGTCGCCCATCACAAACGTAACATCCATCTGAAAATATTCCCGGCAGTATTCGTTGGTGAATTTCTTCAATGGACCATAGACATTGCGGATGCAGACAATATGGTCCCCGGCCCTGCATACTGTCATTACTGCAGTCGCTGCCGCTGCCATCCCGGAAGCAAATGCATAAGCGCGGGTTCCATGCTCCAAAGCCGCAATCTTGTCCTCCAGGATCCTTACCGTGGGATTCTGTACACGGCCGTACACATACGTGTTCGGATCCTCTGTATCGGCGTCAAAATACGCATCCATCGTCTGAAATGTATTCAGCGAATTCATAAAAACCGGCGGAACAACTGCATTGTAGTAATGCTCATTATGTTCTGCAAAGTGTGTCCCGATCAATCGGGGATCGCTGGAAAAATCATATCCCTCTCTCATCGTTCCTGCCTCCCTGTCTCTTTCCCGTGCTCTATAGCCTCTTTTTCATTGCTATAAGCTATATATCTATATGCTATAATATAGGTTGATGTACTATAAAGCGTTTTTTCAAACGCTTATTTTATCATTGCATACTCTATCTCCTCGCGGAGATCATCGAGAATCGCCTCATTTGCCTGCCAGGCTTTTTTATAATCCCGCTCCCGGATCGCCAGATACAGTTTTTCGTGAAACGGCAATCCTTTTTCAAACGGTTCCTCGATTCCCAGCGGATGTCCTGCCCAAAACTCATCTAACCAGCCGCTGATCGAACTCAGCACACTCGACATCACATCATTATGGCAGCAGCTGTAAATATACCCATGAAACGCCTTATCCTCCGCCGCTTTCGGCTCTTTGGCATAAAATTTATCCATGAGGATCTCCGTCAGCTCGCCCAGCTTCCCAATTTCCTCATCTGTGATACGGTGAACCACCATCTTCAAAATCTCTTTTTCCAGTACGGCACGAACCTCCAGAATCTCCAGAAGCTTTTCCTTTTCCTGATGAAAAGAAATCGTCATCTGGATCCTGTCCTGCTGGTAGCGCTCACCCACATAAACGCCCTTTCCATTGCGGACCTCCAAAAATCCCTGGCCTTCCATGCTGCGTATCGCTTCCCGCAGAGAAGTTCTGCTGACGCCCATCATCTCCACAAGTTCGCCCTGCGACGGCAGCTTTTCACCGGACTTCAAACCTTCATCTTTTATATAGTCCTGAATATATTTTGTAATTTCTGATTGCAGGGACATTTTCTTTATTGGGGACCTCATTGCTGCTTCTCTCCTAATGTAGTTACTTATATATATTGCCTGTCTCGCAATCTATATGCTATATTATAGGTTGTCCTGTGCATTCTGTCAAGAAAAACTTTTCTTTATCGCTGAATTTAATTGAAATTGACCAAAAAAAAATACTACAAAAGAGCTGTTATAACCGAAATGAACAGCAACATAAAAAATCACACCAGCCGGAGCGTGTCACCGGGATTATCATTGTGAGACCGGACACCTCCGATACGGGCGAACCGCACTCCTCCCAGAACTGGTGTGATACAGATATTATAGTACCGCCCATCGGAAAATGCAAGGACGGCTTTGCCGCTTTTCACAGCTTTATTTCACCGAATTTCCTGCAGATACTTCATTTTACCCTCCTCTGCCTGCTGCATTCTGCGCTCCCGTTTATCGGTCGCTTCCTTCAATAGTTTATAGGCTGACGCAAACGTAGGAACCCCCAGAAGCATTCCAATCGGGCCGCCAAGGCTGCCGCCAATCGTGATTGCCGCCAGCACCCACATGCTCGGCAAATTTACTTTTGCCCCGACTACCCTCGGATATATCAGATTTCCTTCCACCTGCTGCAGTGCTATGAAGAAAATGACAAACACCACCGCCTTGACCGGGCTTTCTGTCAGAATCAGAAACGCCCCGATAAAAGCGGCAATAAATCCTCCGACGTACGGGATCAGAGCGGTGACGCTCACAAGCGCCCCGACCATCGGCGCGTAAGGCATACGGAGAATCAGCATCCCTATCGTACAGAGTGTGCCCAGAATGATTGCCTCCGTTGTCTGTCCTGCAATAAAAAGATGAAAAACGCCTCCGCAGACAGAAGCCACATGTATAATTCCAGCTCCCACTTTTTCCGGCAGCCAGACACGGATTAATCTGCGCACCTGCCTGCTGAGCTTTTCTTTGTTTGCCAGAATATAAATGGCAAACACAAAGCCGACAATACCGTTGACCACAGAGGAAACAGCAATGCTGATTGCTCCGCCGGCTTTATTGAGAATAGAATTGCCAAGCTGCTTTAAAACGTTCTCCAAATCTCCCCGCAGACGTATCCAGTCAATATCGATGCGGGAAAGATATTCGCCAAACGGTATTTCCGAAAAGTCGGCGCTGTTCTCCAGTGCCGCCAGCTCATCCAGCAGCTCGACCACCGCAGAGGACACTGCCGCCACTGCATTGACCAGCTCCGGTATCACCAAAACCGCGACGCTGATAAATATCCCCAGTACCAGAATCAGGGAAAGCACGATCGCCAGCGGACGTCTCGCCCGCTCCTTCCGGGGCGTCGGATTCTTTCTGAATAAGTGCCGCTCGATGAAACACAGCGGGACATTCAGAACCAGCGCTGCGATCATGCCTGCCAGCAGCGGCTCCAGTAAATCAAGCATCCAGGAAACAGCGTAAGCGATTTCTGAAATATAACGGACGCCGAGAAAAATAAGAATGCAGGCGGCCACAGTGCCGATAACCCATTTCGAAAGCTGCTTGCGCTGCTCACTGTTATCAAAAAACATATCCTGGCATTTCCTCCTTATCTTCAGTAATTATTCTTTTACCAGTCCGACCGCCTTGGACAGCTCCATCACCAGCAGCGGTACAAAAATCAGACCGGCAGCCTGCAGATACAGTTTTCCCGGAAGCAGAACCAGTCCGAAGGCGGTGCGCAGCGGTGTGAACAGAACCAGGCAGACCAGTGCAGCGGAAATCAGCACCGCACGGTTAAGGTTATGGTTGGTAAACACCCCGGTCTTAAACAGGGAATGATGCGAGCGCATATTAAACGCATGGATTACCTGCGAGAACGCCAGCACCATAAATGCCATTGTCTGTCCGCCTGCCACGGACGCGGTCTGCGTCTCTCCCAGCCAATAAGCAATTAAGGAAAGCGTACCGAACATAATGCCCTGCAATACTACGCGGATTCCAAGCCCGTGCGAAAACAGGCTCTCGTTTTTCGGTCTGGGCTTACGGTTCATGACATCCGGCTCCACAGCCTCCATGCCGAGGGCGATAGCGGGCAGGCTGTCCGTCACCAGGTTAATCCATAAAAGTTGCATACTCATCAGCGGCGATTTGTGCCAGAGCAGCATCGCGACAAATACCAGCACCACCTCGCCGATATTGGTTCCAAGAAGAAAGCCTGTTACCTTGCGGATATTGGCATAGATGCCGCGCCCCTCCCGGACAGCCTCCACAATCGTGGCAAAGTTATCGTCCGTCAGCGTCATATCCGCCGCACCCTTGGCAACGTCCGTTCCGGTGATGCCCATCGCGCAGCCGATGTCCGCCGCTTTAAGCGCCGGCGCGTCGTTTACACCGTCGCCTGTCATGGAAACAATCTGCCCCTTCCGCTGCCACGCCTTCACAATACGGATTTTGTTTTCCGGCGAAACGCGGGCGTAAACGGCAATCTTCTCCACCTTTTCATCCAGCTCCCGCTCCGGCATCGCATCCAGCTCCGGACCGGTGATCGCCAGCCCTCCTTCTTTCTGGATCCCCAGCTCCTTTGCGATCGCCGACGCGGTGGCGATATGGTCGCCGGTAATCATTACCGGGCGGATGCCCGCCTTCCGGCAGACTGCCACAGCCTCCTTCGCCTCCGGTCTTGGCGGGTCTATCATGCCAGCCAGCCCCAGAAACTGCAGTCCTCTTTCCAGCTCCTCACTCTCCGGTTTTTCCGGAACCTGGTCTATCTCCTTATACGCAATCGCGAGCACGCGCAGCGCGCTTTCACTCATGCTCTCCACAATCTGTCCGGCTCTTTCCAGATTTCCGCCGACGCAGCGGTCAGAGAGCACATCAAAGGCGCCCTTGACGATCACGATATTTTTCCCGTTCATCCGGTTGACGGTCGTCATCAGCTTCCGGTCGGAATCAAACGGGATTTCCGCCAGTCTCGGATATGCCATATTAAGCTGCTCCTTCGGCATCCCGTTATTGTAAGCCGCCAAAACAATGGCGGTCTCCGTCGGATCCCCGATGTGCTGCTCCTTTGTCCCGTGGAATATCACCGAGCCGTCGCTGCAGAGAGTACCCAGCTCCAGCAGTGTGCGGATTTTCTCTGAATTTTTGCCGGAAATCAGCTCCGGCTCCTCCATTCCGTCCACCCAGGCTTTTACCAGCGTCATCCGGTTCTGCGTCAGCGTTCCTGTTTTGTCAGAGCAGATTACGGACGCACTGCCAAGCGTCTCCACAGCTGGCAGCCGCCGGATAATGACGTTCTTTTTCACCAGACGCTGAACCCCGATGGACAGCACAATCGTCACGATAGCGGGAAGCCCTTCCGGAATCGCCGAAACCGCCAGGGATACGGCAGTCATGAAAATCTCCAGCGCCGGAATGCCGCTTGCCAGGCCTACCACAAAAATAATCGCGCAGGCTGCCAGCGCCAGAGCGCCAAGATATTTTCCAAGCTGCGCCAGCTTTTGCTGCAGCGGCGTCTGTCCCTCTTCCTCGCTGTCCAGCAGATTTGCGATTTTTCCCATTTCCGTATCCATTCCGGTGGCTGTGACAACAGCAGTTGCCGTACCGTAGGTAATAGAGCAGCCGGAGAACACCATATTCACGCGGTCTCCCAGGGGCGCCTTTTCCTCTATGATAGCCTCCGCATCTTTTTCGGCAGGAACCGACTCTCCGGTAAGGGCGGATTCCTCGCTTTTCAGGCTCACGCTATGCAGCAGCCTGGCGTCAGCCGGGACAAAATCCCCCGCCTCCAGCCGGATAATATCGCCGGGCACAAGCTCTGCCGCATTGATCACCGCTTCCTCACCGCCGCGGATTACCCGCGCGTGCGGCGCCGACATACCCTTCAGCGCTTCCAGTGCTTTTTCCGCCCGGCTCTCCTGGACGACGCCCATAATGGCATTTAAAACCACAATCAGCAGAATCAGGACCGGTTCAAAAAAGCCTTCGGCATCACCCTCCAGACAGGCGACGACGAAGGAAACCGCTGCTGCCGCCAGCAGAATCAGTATCATGACGTCCTTAAACTGCGCAAAAAACCGCTGCAGATTGGTCTTTTTCTTTTTTTCGCGCAGCTTATTTTCTCCATACAAAGCGTACTTTTCCGCAGCCTGCTCCTGGCTTAGTCCGTGTAGCTGGTCGGAATTTAGTTCCTGTACCACAATTTCCCGTGTTTTTGCGTGTGCTGTCAATATAATTCCTCCTTCAAAAGTATGTTTTGTTTAGCATACCAGATGAGGGCTCCTTTTTCACTGGACATTTTTGCTTTCTGTCAGATTTTTCCCCATATTACATAAAATATTACATTTTGGGACATCCGGTGCAATCTGTCCGGACAAAAAAAGTGCTTCGCACGTCCCCGCAGCCCTCAGGCGCCTCCGGAAAGCATATTTTGCCACGCCGGTAATATATAAAAGAATCCCGGCAAAGGACTGCTTTCTCTGCCGGGATGCCGCCGGAAAACTATTACTGCCCATACCATTCACAGTAACGCAGAATTTCCGCTTTAATAATATTCGTTTTCGTTTAATGCCGTCACGATGCTGTCAATTCCCTGGATAATCATGTAGATTCCAATCAGGACGCCTGCCGAAAACAGCAGGATTGAGGGCCATATGATCATCATGCATCCCAGAACGATACCGATGATATTCATTACCAGTGAAAAATGGTAATAGCTGCGGTTGATAACATAGCGGACCGTATTAAGATGCGCCACCCTGGATACGCAGTGCGCGATAAACCAGATGGGAATCAGCATGATCAGCACCCACTTTCCCGCGTCCGGGTATACCAGAAGCATGACGCCCGCCATGATACTGAAAATACCGGAAATCAGGGAAACCACCGGACCGAAGCCGGTATAGCGCTCCGCTTTTACATAGTATACGATATCCGAAATACCGGTAATTACTGCAAGCACGCCGTAGAGAATGATAACCCATCTCAGTGTCCTGCCCGGATTGATAAGCATATAAACTCCAAATATCACCAGCAGAATGCCGATAATCAGCTGTAACCAGTCTATCCTTCTTCTCACTTTTCCACACCTCCCGTCCGATTCAGAATTTCCATAAATTCCTCGCCGGTGATGGTTTCTTTTTCATAAAGGAACATCGCCAGTTCATCCAGCTTCTGCCTGTTTTCCAGAAGAATATTGATGGCTTTTTCATGCTGCTTCTTTACAAGCTCCACAACCTTTTTATCTATCTCCTTCTGGGTATCCGCGGAGCAGGACAGAGAGGTGTCGCCGCCCAGGTACTGGTTCGTCACCGTTTCCATCGCGACCATGTCAAACTCCTCGCTCATGCCGTATCTGGTAATCATGGCGCGCGCCAGCTTTGTCGCCTGCTCGATGTCATTGGAAGCGCCGGTGGTAATCTCGCCGAACACGACCTCCTCCGCCGCACGCCCGCCGGTAAAGGTGGCAATCTTATTTTCGATTTCCTGCTTTGTCATCAGGTACTTATCGCCTTCCTCCACCTGCATGGTATATCCGAGCGCACCGGAGGTACGCGGAATAATCGTAATTTTCTGCACCGGAGCGGAATGGCTCTGCATCGCCGCGACAAGCGCGTGACCGATTTCATGGTACGATACCACTTTCTTCTCGTGATCCGAGAGCACCGTATTCTTTTTCTGGTATCCGGCGATAACGACCTCGATACTCTCCTCCAGATCCGACTGGTTTACCACCTTGCGCCCGCTGCGCACTGCCCGCAGCGCCGCTTCGTTTACAATATTCGCCAGCTCCGCGCCGGAAGCGCCGGAAGCCATTCTTGCAATGGTATGGAAATCCACGTCGTCGGCAAGCTTGATTTTCTTTGCGTGAACCTTGAGGATTTCCTCTCTTCCCTTCAGATCGGGGAGCTCCACCGGAACGCGCCGGTCGAAACGTCCGGGTCTTGTCAGCGCCGGGTCAAGGGATTCCGGCCGGTTGGTCGCCGCCAGAATAATAACGCCGTTGTTTCCTTCAAAACCGTCCATCTCCGTGAGGAGCTGGTTCAGCGTCTGTTCTCTTTCATCGTTGCCGCCCAACTGTCCGTCACGCTTTTTACCGATGGCATCAATCTCATCGATAAAGACGATACAGGGCGCTTTTTCCTTCGCCTGCTTAAACAAATCACGCACCTTGGAGGCGCCCATACCGACGAACATTTCCACAAATTCCGAACCGGAGATTGAGAAGAACGGCACATTCGCTTCTCCTGCCACCGCCTTTGCCAGCATGGTCTTACCGGTTCCGGGAGGGCCGACAAGCAGAAGTCCCTTGGGCATGGACGCGCCGACCTCCGTATATTTCTGCGGGTTGTGCAGGTAATCCACGATTTCCGTCAGACTCTCCTTTGCTTCATCCTCACCGGCTACATCCGAAAAATGGATGCCCTCCGTAGACTGCACATAGACCTTCGCGTTGCTCTTGCCCATGCCGAAGCTCATGGCATTCTTGCCGCCCATCTGCGACATGATCTTCTTTGTCATATACTGCCCCAGACCGATAAAGATGACCAGCGGCAACACAAAGGTAAGCAGAAAGCTCATAAGCGGCGAGGTGGTCTGTTCCATATCCTGGCTGAACTTCGCGCCGGATTCATACAGACGCTGCACCAGCGTCGGGTCGTTCATGGCGCCGGTTTCATACAGCACCGTATTATCCTTGTCTGTGAAAAGAATCCGGGAACTGTCCACTTCCACATTTCCGATATTCTTTTCTTCAATCATGCTCATGAAGGTTCCGTAATCCACCTCCGTGATCTGACGCTGCATCAGCAGCGGCGTGACAAGCAGATTAAACAGAAACAGTACGAGCAGTACAATTCCATAATAATAAATCAAAGGTTTTTTGGGATTTTTTACTTCTTTCATAATTGTTCCTCCTGCTGGGACATATAGGCGTCCAGGGCCTCCATCGAGACAAGCAGCGCGTGATTTACCGCCTGCATGGCAAAATCCAGTGCGTATTCTGCAAACATTATTTTCTCATCTGCCGGAAAGCTCTCTTCCGGCTCTTTGCCGTCGGCATTCTCCATTCTGGCGACCGCCGTTTTAATCGACTTTTCAATCTCGCCGTAAGATTCGGCAAGCACAGCGACACTGCTATTTCTGGAATGCCGCAGCCGGTTGCGCAGCTCCGTCTCGCTCTCCGCGCATTCTCTCTGCAGCTCCGCCTTCTCTGCGCGGATTCTGTCGTGGTCCGCCGATTCGCTCATCTGAATGCGGCTCTGCAGCCGGCTGATTTTCTTATCCAGTTCATACATCTTTATAGAAAGTATTTCATATGCCATCCAGCTCATATCCTCCTTCCCGTTTTATACCCTTATTATATCCGCGCCGCCTGCTCCTTTCAACTGGCATTCTTTTCCGTGTGTACTTACAAAAATGCCGGAGTGTAAAAACAAACACTCCGGCATAAGCTTTTTGAATGATAAATCCGTCCGTTCAGGGGGATACCTTTCCCATCATTAACAGATATATTTCGTGAACGATTCTGTCCAGATTTTTCGTATCCTCGTCCGTCCAGTCCTCCAGGATTCCCAAAAGTGCGCTGCAGTGATAGCGCACGATCCACTTCAGCTGGAACCTGCTGCAGTCCTGGTACAGATTTTTATCTTCTATAATCTGTTCAAACATTTTACAGATATGGCGCTTCAGAAGAGCCTCCAGCTCGTCTTTGTAATTGGACGCCATCACCTTTTTCAGACCGCCCCGCGCATTAATCGCCATCAGAAAGAAATAGCGCAGATCCGCTTCCTCGTCGTTTCCTCCGTGCTCCTCCTTCATCAGCTCCTCTGTCTTCCTTTCCAGAATCCAGCGGAAAAGCTCCGGAATATTCTCAAAGTAGTAGTAAAAGGTCTGGCGCGTGATGTGGCATTCCTCCACGATATCCTTTACCGTCAGTTTTTTCACGCCCTTCTCTATCAGAAGTATACGCGCCGCCTCCGCTATTTCTTTTTTCATATCTTCTGCCATTCCCGGTTCCTCCACATGCAGGCTTTCGCCCGGCTCTTAGTGTCGTCTGCTGTTAATGACAGGATTATAACATAATTTCCCCCGCATGAGAAGCATTTTCACACTTTATTCTACATCCTGCAGCGCTGCAAAATCTTCCTCACCTGTGCGGATCTTGACAACCTTATCCACATTGTATACGAAAATCTTACCATCACCGATATGTCCGGTGTAAAGTGCTTTCTTTGCAGATTCAATCACAGATTCCACAGAAATCTGGCTGACTACAACCTCCAGTTTTACCTTCGGAAGCAGAGTCGCATCGACCTCAACTCCACGATACATCTCGCCTGCGCCCTTCTGAATACCGCAGCCCATAACCTGTGTAACAGTCATACCGGTTACGCCGAGGTCGTTCATTGCTTTCTTTACCTTCTCGTAGCGTGACAGCTTCGAGATAATAACCACCTTGTAAATGCCGGTCGGCTCCACATCCGGTGCTTTCGCCACCTGTACCGCCGCCGCTTTCTGTACCGGAGAAGCTGCCTCGTAATCCGATGTTCCAAGATTTGTATTTTCGTTTACTTCCATCGTCATGGTGTTTGAAATATCCATGATGGAGAAGCCTGCATATGCAGACGGAAGACCATGCTCGCAGGAATCCAGTCCGACGATTTCCTCTTCCTCTGTTACACGAAGACCAAAGATTGCCTTAATTGCCAGGAACGTAATAGTAATCGTAACTGCCGTCCATGCCGCTGTAGAGAGCATTCCGACAAACTGGATACCAAGCTGCTGGAAGCCGCCGCCATAGAAAAGTCCTTTTCCGGCAATCTGGTTTGCACCAAAGGCAACGCCGTCGCCGAATCCTCTTGCAAATGCCGGAGCTGTATCGGTTGCAAACAGACCAACCGCCAGGGTTCCCCAGATACCGTTCAGGCAGTGTACCGCAACTGCACCTACCGGGTCGTCTATACGAAGCACATTATCCAGAAGCCATACGCCGAATACTACCAGTACACCGGAAACCGCGCCGATAATGATAGAACCGGTTGCATCGCATACATCACAGCCAGCGGTGATTGCTACCAGACCTGCCAGGGATGCGTTCAGACACATGGAAACATCCGGCTTGCCATATTTAATCCAGGTGAATATCATACATACGACCGTTGCAATAGCGGGAGCAATCGTGGTCGTTACAAAAATGGATGCCAGCTCATCTACCGTGGTAGCCGCCGCACCGTTGAAACCATACCAGCCGAGCCACAGAATAAACACGCCCAGGCAGCCAATCGGAAGGTTATGCCCCGGAAAAGCGTTTACCTTTGTAATCTTTCCTGCTTTATCTCTCGTGAATTTTCCGATACGCGGACCAAGAAGCGCTGCACCGATCAGTGCGCTGATACCGCCTACCATATGGATACAGTTGGAACCTGCAAAATCGTGGAAGCCCATCTGCGCGAGCCAGCCGCCGCCCCAGGTCCAGTGCGCTTCTATCGGGTAGATGACTGCGGAGATAACTGCGGAGTATACGCAGTAGGAAAGGAATTTTGTTCTCTCTGCCATCGCACCGGATACGATCGTTGCGGTCGTCGCACAGAATACCAGGTTGAATACAAAGTTTGACCAGTCAAAATTTGCAAAATCCGTAAAAATGTCCAGTCCCGGTTTTCCAATCAGCCCTGCGACATCCTCTCCCAGGAGCAGTCCGAAGCCAATCACAATAAATACCACCGTACCGATACAGAAGTCCATCAGGTTCTTCATCAGAATGTTGCCTGTGTTTTTTGCTCTGGTAAAGCCAGCCTCCACCATAGCGAACCCTGCCTGCATCCAGAACACCAGAGCTGCGCCAATGAGGAACCAGACGGCAAAGACTTCACCGCTTACCGCACTCATAATTTCATCCATCATAATTTTTCCTCCTCTTTCGCCCAACTTAAAAAGAGAGATAACGCCGCTCCTCTTCGGCAATTATCTCCCTTGATAACCGAGCATTTCTATATTTTATGCAGACGGAAATGAAAAAATCCCGCTGCACGAACGAAGGGTTCTATGATACATGATATCCTGTATCATAAAAGGCGCCCCCGTTTTTCACAGGAACGCCTTCGTTCTTACGAAGTTTATTATAATCTTTTTTTAAGATTTGTCAAATGCATTTTATAAATTTTTTATATTTATACTTCGAATAAGGCACCTTCCTCTTTATTCACAGTAACCACCGCAGCATAATCCTGGTCTTTCGGCGTATATCTCATCGCGCTCTCCTTACCAGTAAATTTTCCAGTCCGGCGTAAGCAGTCTGTGAAGTGCTTCCATATAGAAGTAGTCGCCCCAGATTACGCACTCGTTTACGCCCGCCTCCGTGCAGGTGTTATACGGGCTCTTCTTCGAGTAGGTGCCCATCAGCAGCAGACCGTTGCTCTTTTCGGGATCCTTCACGCTGTATTTCACAATCATCTGCCGCAGCAGCTTCCGCGCAGCGGAGGTGTAATAGCGGGCGTCCTCCTCACCCAGATATTTGCTCATCTCCAGCATGCCGCACACCGCGATGACCGCCGAGGAGGAATCGCGCGCCTCGTCATCTCCGTCGCCGAAGCCCAGATCCCAGTACGGGCAAAGATCCTCAGGCAGATGCTCCAGGAAATAGCGGGTGACACGCTTAAAATATCCGATATATTCTTCCCGCTTTGTATAGCGGTAGCCGACCGCCGTACCGTACACGCCCCACGCCTGTCCGCGCGCCCAGGCGGAGCCGTCCTTATAGCCCTGGCAGGTTGCCCCGTGGTCCGGCTTTCCCGTTTCCGGGTCCATGAAAAACGTATGCCAGGTGGAATCGTCCTCTCTTATTACATTGGCAAGCGCCGTGTGGATATGCTTTTCCGCTATATTCCTGTATTTTTCTTCTCCCGTCTCCTCAGATGCCCAGTACAACAGCGGAAGGTTCAGCAGACAGTCGATGATAAAGCGGTAATTATCCTTCGCGCCCATTTCGCCCCATGCCTGGATAAATTCCCCTACCGGCTGGAAACGGCTGATCAGATTATCGGCTGCCAGCAGCGCCGCTTTTTTCGCCTTTTCCATGCCGGTCAGCTTGTATGCTGCCACGCAGGAAAGGCTGTAGAGAAAGCCCATGTCGTGATGGTCCACTTCCACTCTCTTCTCGATTCTCTCCAGGAAGGAATCCACCTGTATCTCGCCCGCCCGTCTTAGGCGTTCCCGCTCTTCCTCCGTCTTTGCATTTTCATACGCCAGCCAGATCTCGCCTGTCCAGAAGCCCGTCGTCCAGTCCACATTCGGACCCGGCTTATAGAAATTGTCAAAGCTGTTCGCTCCGGGAAACTTCTCCGTAAAGGTGTCCAGATTCCGCTCCACCTGCGCCGCCGCAATATCCATCGCCGCTCTTACTTCATCCATGTCCGCTTCCCGGTAATTCTCCAGGTCCGCGATTTTTATCCACTTTTCCATGCTCTTTTTCCGCCTCTCCTATAAGCGGCTCCATCTTTCTTTCAGGAAGTAAGCCGCCTGCTTGGGACGTCTGTCCCTGGTAAAGATACCTTTTTTATTTCCGTCCACACGTTTGATGTTTTCCGCCGTGGCAAAATCCGCAAACACCCATACATGCTCGCCCGTAATATAGGGCAGGGAATCAAATACCTCTCCATACGCGCGCATAAACGCCGTCTGGTACTCCTCCGAAAAAAGCCTGCCGTTTACGTCGTGAAGACCCGCGATCGTATCCGCTCCATACTCTCCCAGCATCACCGGCTTGTCGGGACAGCGCCTGTGGAAGCCCTCCAGCTCCGCCTTCAGCTTTGCCGCCGCTCCCTCAAGATTGCCCTCCGTATCATACCAGCCCCGGTAGCGGTTGAGCATAAGGAAATCGCACAGCTCCGCCACCTGGCAGGTCTCCGGCGTGGAGCCCTCGTAGGTGACGATCGTAACCGGGCGCTTCTGTATATCGTTCTGCCGCGTCACTTCCATCAGCGGTTCAAAGTATTCCCGCGCCCCTTTCTCCTGGCTGGCAGGCTCGTTCGCCACCGACCATGCGATGACGCACGGATGATTTTTATCGCGCTTTACCAGCTCCTGCATCACGGTTCTGTGATGCTCCGCCGTCTCCAGCGTCTCCCAGGTTCCCTTCGGGTTTCCTCCCAGCAGCCCGGTGGCTGTAAATCCCGTGTTCAGACCGACTGCCGGCGCCTCGTCAATCACAAGAATCCCCATCCTGTCGCAGAGACGCATCATTTCCTCGCTGTTGGGATAGTGGCTTGTCCGGAAGGAATTCGCCCCGATCCATTTCAGCAGTCCCAAATCCTTCACCATCAGAGCAATATCCGTTCCTCTGCCTCTGGTGATGCCCTCCTCGTGCTTGCCGAAGCCCTTCAGATAAACCGGCTTTCCATTAAGGAGAATGCGGCAGTCCCGGATGGCTATCTCACGGAAGCCGAAGCTTTCCGTGTACTCATCGCCCTGCCCGCCGTCCGCGCCCGGCAGACGCACCTGCAGCCGGTAGAGATACGGGTCATCCGTGCTCCAGAGCCGCGCGCCCGGCACCCTTCCTTCGCCATTCGCTCCGCTGCCGGAAAAGACGCACGCGCCCTCCGCGTCCAGTACACGGATCCTGGTCTCTCCCGCACCTTCTCCCGCGGATGTGATGTTCCAGCAAAAGCTGCCGTCCATCCTGCCGTACACCTCAATATCTTCAATGTAATAGCGCGGCGTCGTATACAGCCACACCGGACGCATAATGCCTGAATAATTAAAGAAATCAAAGTTCGGAAGATTTCTGGTCTGCTCCGGAAGTCCCGGAAACTGCTCCGTCACCACCCTGCCGCAGGGCAGCGTGGAATAGTCTGTCACGTTATTTACATACACCGTCAGAAGATTTTCCCCCATCACCGCGCTCTCTGTGATATCGAAGGAGAACGGGAGAAAGCCACCCTTGTGACAGCCCAGATGCGCGCCGTTCAGATACACGGACGCCATGTGGGTAACGCCGCCGAAGCGGAGCACCAGACGCCCCTGCCGCTGCATCGTCTCTGTCACGGTAAAGCTTCTCTGATAGACCATATCGCCCATATGGTCGGCAAATTTCTTCCCCGGATAAATATCATTATACGACGAGGGAACCGGCATGGGAAGACTGTTTTTCAGCAATTTTCCCGCCGCCTGCTCCTCCCGCTCTTTCTGTCCCGGCTCCAGCAGCTTAAACTCCCAGATGCCGCTTAAATCAAAAGCCATTCTGCCTGAGGTCGTTTCCGGATATAACATAATCTCTGTCCTTTCTGTCAGCCCTTTATGCCGCTGCTTGCGATGCCCTGCACAAACTGCTTCTGCCCGATAAGGAATATAATAAATACCGGTATCAGCGCCATCACGGAGACTGCCATAATCAGTCCCCACTCCGTGGAATACTGACCCATAAACATCTTGATACCAAGCTGGATGGTCTTTTTGGATTCCGTGTTGAAGTAAAGCATCGGTCCCATGTAATCGTTCCAGATGGTCACAAAGCTGAAGATAACCAGCGTTGTGGCGGACGCCTTGCTGAGGGGCAGCGCTATCTTCGCAAAAATGCCATATTCCGACATTCCGTCAATTCTTGCCGCCTCCAGCAGCTCGTTGGGAATCGAGATAAACGCCTGGCGCATAAGGAACACGCCGAACGGGATGACGCCTGCATAAAAATGTAGCCAATATGCGTATCCACCAGATGCATTTTGTTCATCAGCGTATACTGCGGCAGCATGTATACCTGCCACGGAATGGCCATCGTCGCCACGTAAAAGAGAAACAGCACATTTCTGCCCTTAAAGTTACATTTTGCAAAACCGTATGCCGCGAAGCTTGACGTGAGCACCTGGATAATGGTGATGAGCACCGTCAGCTTCAGGGAGTTAAAGGTGAAGGTAAGAAGCGGTATCTTCTCCCATACCTTTGCGTAGTTGCTCCACTGCGGGTCTGCCGGAATCCACTGAATCGGCACGGAAAACACGTCTTTATCAAGCTTCAGCGAGGCAGACAGCATCCAGATAAGCGGTGTCAGCGTGAGCACCGTCAGTCCGATAAGCAGTACATAAACCAGCACGCTTCCTGCCAGATTTTTCTTTTTTGTCACTTTTGCCACCTCCTAATAATTGACCACTTTTTTCTCTGCTTTGAACTGGAATACGGTGAGCAGCGCTACGATTACAAACAGAATCATTGCCGCAGCGGAGGATTTTCCGTAATCCCAGGAAACAAACGCCTGGTTGTAGATGTACTGCGAAAGCATGGTGGATGCGGTTCCCGGTCCGCCCTGCGTCATCAGCCATACCAGGTCGAACACTTTGAAGGAGTTGATGACCAGCATCATGACAACGAAGAAGGTGCTCGGACTAAGCAGCGGCCAGGTGATTTTCCGGAACAGCGTCCAGCCCTTCGCGCCGTCGAGCGCCGCCGCCTCATACAGGCTTTCATCGATGTTCTGCAGCCCCGCCAGATAGATAATCATGAAATAGCCCATGTTTCTCCAGACATTCACAATAATCAGTCCGGGAATTACCCAGTCCGTGGAAGCGAACCAGCGCGGCGGATTAGCAATTCCGATAAATTTCAGAAATTCGTTCACGGGACCGTAATCCGGCTGCAGCATGGCATTCCACACAACGGAAATCGCCACAACAGACGCCACATAGGGGAAGAACAGCGCACAGCGGAAAAATCCTCTCGCCTTTATCTTCTGATTCAACAGCAGCGCAAGCCCCAGCGACGCCACCATAGAAAACAGCACGGTGAAGATAGAAAAATATGCCGTTTTCCAGATAGACTGTACAAAAATTCTGTCTTTAAATATCTTTATGAAATTGTCAAGCCCCGCAAATTCCATCTCCGTAAAGCCATCCCAGTGGGAAAAGCTCAGAAGGAGGGAGAAAATTACCGGAATAAAGGTAAAGATGAAAAACCCGATGAAGTTGGGCAGAATGAAGGAATATCCCACGATATTCTGCCTCAGGGCAAGCGAAAGCCCTTTTTTGTTTCCTTTTGTTTTATTCATTGAATCTCCTTTCCCGTTCTGCGTCAGAATCCAGTGCAAAACAGGGCGGCAGTTACTCCTGCCGCCCTGCCGGTTAATCTATGATGCTCTCGGCATTTTATGAATTTCCTGTTTTTCGTCCGTGACGCCTGACGTCATCCCCTTACTCTCCCTGGATTTCCTGGGAACGTGTTGCCATTTCCGCAAGCACCGTGTCGATGTCCGCTTCACCAATCATAATCAGGGAATGCTCTTCACCCAGCATCTGGTTTACTTCTGCGGAGTAAACATTTACCGGTCTGTCTGCAACCACGCTGACGGTCTTCAGCGCTTCTGCCGCACCCTCCGGCATACCTTCCAGAGCCGCTAGGGATTCCAGTGTAGTGTCATCCTGGTAAGCCGGCATCTGTCCGTTCTTTACCAGAATCTCGTTTGCTGTTGTGCACGCATATTTGATAAACTGCCATGCTTCTTCTTTATGAGAAGAGTTTGCATTGATAGCCATCGGTGTTGTGGAACCAACGGTGCTGCCTGCTTCTACGCCATCCGGATGCGGAAGGGTTGCGATTGCCCAGTTTACATCTGTCTCGCCTGCGTTTACTTTCGCAATCATCGTGGAGGAGAACCAGGTTCCCATCGGCAGCGTCGCTACGGTGCCCTGCTGGAACGGAGAAGCATAAGCGATGTTGCCGGTCTTCAGCGTTGCATAATCCATGATGGTTCCCTCTTCCTGCATTCTCAGAGCCATTTCATAGTACGGTTTCATGAAGCTGTAGTCCGGTCCGAGAATGGTGTTCGCACCGTCCTGCACTACCCAGTTCTGCACACATGCCTGCCATGTATGAAGGTATCCGCCGTAAATCTTGTCGTTTCCTTCGCCGCTCGTCAGCGATTTGCACATTTCCTCCCACTCTGTCCAGGTCATATCGTTGCTCGGATAGTCAACGCCCGCTGCGTCAAAGATGTCCTTATTGTAGTACAGCACATAGTAGTCGGTCTTGAACGGGAGCGCTACCTGCTTGCCGTCCAGATTGAAATCGTCGTATCCCACAAATTTGGAGGTATCAATTCCGTCCGCCTCGATGTAGGAGGTCAGATCCTCAAGCTGTCCCTTGTCCGCATAGGAAGGTGTGCCGTCCGCCTCCTTGATGTATACGATATCGCACTCAGAACCGCCGTTCAGCATGGTGGTAAGCTTTGTCACATAATCTGCCGCCGCAATGTCCACGATATTGATTTTGATGTTCGGTTTTCCGCCTCAAATCCATCCACAACATCCTGGATATACGGGGTGCTCGCAAGATCCCATACCGGGAAGGTAAGCGTAACCGTATCTTCCGCTGCCGCCATGATTCCTGTTCCGCCAAGTACGCCGGCTGCCATTGCAGCAGACAGTGCCATTGCCATTACCTGTTTCTTTCTCATAACTATATCCTCCTGTGATTTTAGATTTTGCCGATACACTCATTTATGTATCCCTTGTTCTGATGAATCCATTATATAAACCGGACAGGAAAAAAGGAATCAAAAAAGCCGGAGAGTTTTTGTACTTTTTTCTACTCTCCGGCTTTCGGGCTGTTACTTTTTTCATCTGTTTGTATTTTTTTCAACTTCTGATTGAGCTGAAATATTTTTGCTCCTCTTCCACTGTAATCCCCAGTCTCTCAAAAAACACCGCCATATTAGAATATCTCCCAAGGGATTTTCCATCTTCCATGATAAATTTCCAGGTTTCTTCACAGGTTCCCGGCACATGGAAGGCGTCTTCATCTGTAGGACCTTCTACCAGAAGCAGGATAATCTTTTTAGTCATGGACACCTGCCTTCCCGTCCCTGCGCATCGCCAGCTCCATCTCATAGATATTTGTCTCGTTATAAAGTTTCTCCTTCTGACCGCCCAGTTTGATGCTCCGCAGATAGGAAAGCCTTGTGTTCTGCGTGTTTTTAATATAGACAGATTTGATGTAGCAGTTATTCGGATTAACCGTGGTATAGATCAGAAACTCATTTTGCAGGACTTCCAGCGGGCGCAGATTATGGCTTACAAGTAAACTATGAATGCACTCTATAAAAGAACAATTATTGAAAACAACATTAAATTCTTTTCATACCAATACTAGTAAATACATATTGATATGATTCTATTTCACTTTCCAATGCCCAAAACGCTTTCCGCCTTCTCGAATAATCCTTCCTTGTTCAGAAAGCTTCTTCATTGTACGCTGTACCGATGCGATAGATTTTCCTGTCCTGACCGCTATTTACTTTTGATTAAGTTTATTATTTTCAGTCAGGAGATGTATTATTTGGTTTTCCAAAACATCCTCTAAAACATCACCCAAAACATCATTTTGATGTTTTGGACTTTCTGTACCTTTCTTTTCGCTTTCTTTTTTCCATATCTCCCGAAGATTTCTGTAAAATACAACAACAAAATCATCTTTTTCTGTTCTAAATTCTACCTTACATCCAGTTGCATCACACAAATCTTTAATGCGCTTAAGTCCGGTAGCAAATGTTTCCATATCCTTTGAATAATATAGAACACCTGTAATTAACTTATTTCTGCGAATTGCTTTTTTATTGCCATCTAAAAATTCCTCTGGCATATGACCTTTCGGGAATCCGCCTGTTGTGTGGATTTCAATCCTGTCTTTAAAAACATCAATCTCATTACACTGATTATTATTATACAATCTGTGTCCATAAGAATTAATAACCGCTTCCCGTATAGCTTCTACCGGAATCTCTGGTGTTTCTACCCGTTCAAGACCTATTATGTCCGCTTTCCAGTCCATCGCATCAATGATATATTGCTCACATACTTTGCTTAATCCTATAATAGAACCTTTATCCTCTCGGCGTATATCTGTAAAAGTGGCTTTCACATTTGTAGCAAACTTTGCCATCTGAACATCATTTGTTGTACACGAGCAGAATAAAGCAGCTCCTGCGTTTAAAAGATGTATGCCATCTTTAGCGAAAAGATCCAGCTTTCCCAAAACCACAACCGGATCATCTGAATCAAATTCAATTCTGCCAACAGCCTTCGCTTTCGTCAAATACGACTTAAATGCTGCCATATCAATATCTTCTATCGTATACTCGGACATCTGTTTTTCCCAACTGTATTTTTCTCCACCCCTGGCTAACAACATTTCCGAATACATTTCATCGTTTATCACTTGTCCCAATATATCGCCATTGTTTCTAACACCAAAATACAGTTCACCAGAACCATGCTTATTTAAAATAGCAACGATAGACGTGATAGCTTCTTTCAATTCTCCGGTCGTTTTCTTATATTCTATTTGCTCTGTCTCTATTCCAATATTTTCCATCAAAACACCTGCCTTTACGATTTTCCTAAAGTCAGGAAAATCGATTAAATAATTTTTTGTTCACCGCTTTCTTTACTATACTCTATAGCCTTTTTCCCAGACCTCTTATAAAAAAGTATTAGGCTTCAGACTGTAACAATATACTACCTCGTCATCACTTTTTCTGAACAAATGCCTGAATTTCTCTAAATCCCATCTGTCTTCTTCTGCTGTTTTCCTAAATATCTCCACAAATCTCGAAAAATCTGTTTCTTCTTCTCCAATCTTAACAGCTCCCATCTTTTCAAACACATATTTGCTATGCTGATTATTTGATGAAATACGAATCAGAAAATAATCAACCTTCCTTATCTCATATACTCTTCTGGCAAATAACCGAACTGCTTTTGGCGCTATTCCCTGATTTCTTTTATTTTCCAACAGATCAATTCCTATTTCTGGTGTTTTACTATTCAGCTGCTGTAATTCTATACTCCCACAATAATCCCCTTTTCTTGTAAATAACGAAAAAACGCTATCCGCATTGTTTAATATCTGTTCCCACATCATATCTTTTGATATTGGATTCAAATACAGGGAGGCTTCCCCGTTCAATTGTCTATGCAGTTCTACATAATTACTTCTATCTGCGTCAGATATATTGCATATAATAAAATCCTCATCCGAGACAAAAATTTTACGTTTTGTCACACTTGTCACGCCCCATCCGCAAATCAAACGACAATTCGATATTCCAAAACATGGCTCAGGAGCCTTCTTGGCTCTACCTTGAATTTTTCTGCAAGAGCCATATATCTGGCATCCAATTTATCCTTATATTCTTCCTCCGCAGCTAGTTTATCCTCTTCCTTATGTAACAGAAATTCTGATAATCCATGTGGTTGAAAGCCCAGTTTTCCCATCAAATTTTGAGAAGCAATATTATCTGTATCTACCCTGCTTGAAAACTCATGGCGATTAGAAATTTTCGCAACTGTTTCTAAATACATCTTCAAAGCACTATATCCATATCCTTTATGACAATATTCACTTTTAATTTCTATGGCAATCTCCCAAACTTTCCTGTTTAAATTCTTTACTCCGCAATATCCAATAAAAATGTTATCTTCCTTCTTTGCTATTGTATAGTACAGGCTTTCCTCAGATAAATATTCCTGCCATAATTCATCTTTATATTCCGGTTTTGAAAAAGCAGATTTCATATATGCATATTCTCTTTTCAGTTGATAATATGGCTCCTTATCATCCTCAATAGCTTTTCTCAAGATTATATCGGAATTTTCGCAAAGAATATTTTTATCAAATAAAGATAAATCGTATACTCCTCCCAGCAATGCTGCCTCTTTCTTTTCTAAATAGTTGATTTCTTCTAAAAGCTCTTTTTCTTTTGTCTCTATAACCCGAAGTATCTCCTCTTTACTTATTACTTTCTGTCCCTCTCCGTTAAGTTTTTTCAAAATGTCCACTTCCTCAAGAAGCTGTTTTCTCTCCATTTTCCTTGCTATTTCTTGCATAGACATATTAATAGTTCCTTCAAAAAGTTTTTGCTACTGCATCTGGATTTACTTCTACAAACTCATTGAGAACGCTACTATATTTCGGCTTTTCAAAAATTCCTCTAAGAACGCGACGTAATATTCCTGCTTGAACAAGCCGATTCAAACTTTGTCGCACAGTCGCCGAATCCGTAATATCAGCGAAATCAGAAGTGGCAAAAGTGGTTCCATCCTCTGCCGATAAAATGCGCTCATGTATCTGCATCATATATCCACTATCCAAAGAACCACCTCCCACTAGATGTCACGAATATTATACATAATTCATGACATCTTTTCAATGTTTCTATGGTTATTTGTCGCTTCCACGAGCTTAGTCACTCCCACACTAGTTTATTGATTGAGATGATCTGCCAGTCGCTTCTGAACGCAAATCGTTTAGGACATGAAAAAATACAGACAACCTTAAATACTTACAGTCATCTGTATCCAAATAAACAGGCGGAAGTAGCGCAGCAACTTGAAAATATCATCAACGGAACAACCGTCCCGGATGGTAGCCAAATAGCAAGTGTAGCCAATAAGCAAAAGCATCCTCTGGAAATCCCATAAAACAAGGTTTTCCAGAGGATCGGTGTCTATTCAAACTCTGTCACGTGCTTTTGATAGCTGGTCGGGGACATGCCGGTGTATTTCCGGAATACCTTCGAAAAGTAATAGGCATTTTCATATCCGAGACGGCAGGCGATTTCCGTCACCATCAGTTCTTTTTCCTCCAGAAGGCGGCAGGCATATTCGATTTTCGTACTGTTTATGAAATCGATAAAGCTCTGCCCGTACTCCCGCTTAAAGATGGTGGAGAGATACCCGGCGGAAACGCCCAGATGATCTGCCGCCTCCTGCAGTCCCACGTGGGACTCGATATTTTCCAGCACATATTGCCGCGCTCCCCTGGCAATCTGATTTCCGGGATTCTCACCGTTTCCCACGATATCCAGGAGCGTGTTTCTCAGCATGTCCAGCCACTGCAGGACCTGCCTGCGCGTATTGATATTTTCAATTTCCGCGGCGCTGCTCACCCGGCTGTAGGAGGAATTTTCCATCATGCCCAGCCCGTTCAGCGCTTCGGTCGCCTCCCGGTTCAGCTCATTTAAAAGCCAGATTGCTTGGCTCTTCTGGTGCTTCGTATTCTGCACGCGCGTCCTGGCACTGTCAAGCAGCGCCTGTATCCCCTTCGTATTTTTCCGCGTAATCTCATGGTAAAGCTGCGGTCCGATCCCCTGCAGTCCCAGAGATTCATATCCGCCCTCGCCGTTGCCGGCGTGCTTTCCCACAGATATCACGTTCTCTCCGATCCGCCCGGCATACAACCTTCCGCTCCCGCCTTGCTCACCGGCATACAGCCTTCCACTCCCGCCGTGCTCACCGGCAGATATCTTCCCGCCTGCATGCTCACTGTCGTGCTCAGTGGCAATGCCGCTTTCTTCATCCTCTCCCAGATAGTACCGCTCCATCAGGGTCTGATATTCCCCGGCGCACTGCTTCAGTCCATCCTCATTCTCATAGAGCCCCGTGCAGAATACCCGGCACTCCGCCCTGGTAATATTTTTCACGGTGCTGGTCAGCTTCCGCCCGAAAAACTCCGCCTCCTGCTCCCAGGAATCTCCCCTTGCATAAACGAACAGGACAAGACTGTTCACCCCGCCCGTATCCAGAAAAATATAATTCTGCCGGAAAATTTTTTCCGCCGTCTTTTTCGCCAGTTCCCGTATCCACTCCATCGTCTTTGCCTTCTCTTCCTTTTCCGGCGGCTGTCCGCTGCTCATCGCCGCAAAGTCAAACGGAATGTAAAAACAGGCGTACCGGTAAAACACCCCCGCGTCCTTCAGAAATTCCGCATATTCTTCGCCCGGCGTGCCCCGGCGGAAGAAAAGCGTCTCCTGAAGCGCCTTATTGAGGACGTCCTCCTGCTGCTTTTTCTCAAAATAATCCGCCGCATTCACCACCATCAGCTGATTTCTTTTTTCCCGCTCCTCCTTCGCATGCTCCAGCTCCTTCTCCAGAGCGGGCGCCTCAAGCTGGCTCTTCACCAGATATCCCACCGCCCGGTAATGGAGCGCCTGCCGCGCCAGCTCAAATTCCTCCAGATTTGTCAGAATAATAAAAACAATATGCGGAAACTCCTCGCCCACCTTCTTCATCAGCGTAATTCCGTCCATAACCGGCATATTGATATCCGCCAGCACAATATCCGGCTGCAGTCTGCGGATTTTTTCCAGCGCATCCTGCCCGTTTCCCGCAGTCGCCGCAATCACGCAGCCGTTTTTCTCCCAGTCTATCAGAAACTTTATCCCGGATAATATCAGCGTCTCGTCGTCCACGAGCATGACCTTATACATCGCTCTCTTCCTTTCCCGTTTCCATTGGTATATGTATGGTAACTCTGGTAAATTTCCCTTCTTCTCCCTCAAAGATCAGACCATAATCCGGACCGTAAATCAGCTTCAGACGCTCGTCCACATTTGTCACGCCGATCCCGCTCATGGAATTTTTGTTCTTCTTCGCTTTCAGGATTTCGCGGATTTCCGTTTCGTCCATGCCCATCCCGTTATCCTCTATGGAAATGTAAAGCGCTCCGCCCTCAGCGCGCGCATACACCCGTATCACGCCGTAGGTTCCGGTCGGCTCAATACCGTGGACAATCGCGTTCTCGATAATCGGCTGCATAGTCATCTTCACGATCAGATAATCCCGATACTCCTCCGGAACCTCACAGATATAATCAAAAACTTCCATATACCGCACCTGCTGCAGGTTTACATAATCCTGCACCAGCGACAGCTCCTCCCGCAGCGTAACCTTATCGCCGCTTCCCTTCGCCATATTCCGCAGCAGATTTTCCAGGCTCATCACCGTATTGGCAATATTATCCGCGTTCTGTATCACTGCCATCCACCGCACGGAATCCAGCGTATTATAAAGAAAATGCGGATTAATCTGCGCCTGCAGGGCATCCATGCTCAGCTTCTGCTTCTGCTCGTACATTTCCCGCTGCTGCTCGATCAGGTGATTGATGCGCCGCACCAGATGATTAAACTCCCGTCCGATTTCCGCCACCTCGTCCTCACCCTTTTCAATCGTCTCGTCCACAGTGAGCAGCTTCGTCTCCGCCAGATAATTGATATGGCTGCTCAGTCTGCCGAGCGGCTGGGTAATCCTTCTGGAAATCAGCCTGGATACCGCCAGTCCCATGCAGATGACCAGGATCACCGTTGTCAGCAGCACCCAGAATACGTATCGGTTCTCCATTGAATAGATTCCCGCGTCAATCAGCACCGCGACGGACAGGGCGAAGGGCGTAAACTCTGTTTTCTCTTCATAATACCGCGACGTTATGCTTCTATCCTTTATGTGCTCTTCCATTTCCGGCGACGAATACCACGCATCGCCGGCGTCCGTGCTCTGAATCACAATCTCCGCCGCATCAGCATAGGGCGCCAGCAAATCCGTAATCATGCGGTCGCTTACTTCTATATAAAGAAAGCTATTCTGCTCCATATCGAGCGGATACAGGTAAGAAAGCTTTCGCTCTCCCTTATCCACCACCGACTCCGTAATCTCCGCAACCGCATTTCTTCCCTTTTCCGCCTTTTCAAACAGCGGGCTTTCCAGAATCTGGTCCGTCAGAACCACACCCGTGCCCGACGTAACCACAATCTTAACGCCGGCTCTGTTAATCAGGAACATATTGTCCACATAACGCTCCACCGGACTTGCGCTCAGCGCGGTAGCCAGCTTTTCCTGCGCGTCCAGCGCATATCTCTTTGCCCGCACACTCTCCAGACTGCTGTTCTTCAGAGCGCCGCGCACCGCCAAACTTCCCTCCGCATACAGCGCCAGCGTGTCCAGATTGTTCTTCGCATCCTCCAGATACGAGTAAATCACGGACAGGTATCCCCGTTCGGTATCGACTTTCTTCATCATAAGCTCATGCCCGAACAGCGCGCCGATGGTCAGATTGGTCACGATGCAGAAAACCACCACCGGTACCAGAATACTCACCAGCACTTTATGCTGAAACCGCGGCTTTCTTTGCGCCGCTTTCTTTTTCTTTTCTGCAACAGTTGCCTCACTCACCCTGCCGTCCCTCGCTTTCCGGAAAATCAGACGTCTTTTATTCATTATAGCTTCTTTTCCGGTGAAAATCATCTTCTTTTTTGTGCATGGCAACAGAAAAAAGCAGACACGCCTTCACGCATCTGCTTCCTCTTAACATTTTTTCAGCCCGGTTCTATACCTCAAACAGCAGATCACCGTAGGACGGCATCGGCCATTCTTCCTTATCAACAATCATTTCAAGCTGATCTACCGGCACGCGCAGCTCTTCCATCGCTTTGGAAACCACCTCATAATAATAAGTTGCCTGTTCCTGACCCGGCTGCATTTTTGCCGCCTTGTCGGTCACCTCCTCCAGCTTTGTGAGAGAGGTCTTTGCTGCGGCGAGCAGACGGCTCGACTGACGCAACATTTCCAGCGGCACATGAACCTCAACGCCCGCTTCTTTCATGGTATTTACCGTATCGGAGAGATTGCGGTTAAAGCGCAGCACGGCCGGGATAATGTGCTTGCTTGCAATATCAATCATGGCGCGCGCCTCGATATTCAGCGCCTTCGCATAGCCCTCATATTGTATTTCCACACGGGAGCGCAGCTCCGCCTCCGTGAACACGCCGAATTTTCCAAACAGTGCGATTGCTTTATCGGTTACGAGCGCCGGGATCGCCTCCACCATCGACTTGATGTTCGGCAGTCCGCGCCGCTCGGCCTCCTCCACCCACTCCTGGGAGTAACCGTTACCATTAAACACGATCCGATGATGCTCGCTCGCATACTGCTTAATTAAGTCATGAACCGCCATCTGCACATCATCCGCTGCCTCCAGCACATCGCAGGCGTCAGAAAACGCCTCCGCAACGATCGTGTTGATCACGACATTGCACTCCGCAACGGAATCTCTGGAACCGACCATACGGAACTCGAATTTATTTCCGGTGAACGCAAACGGAGACGTGCGGTTGCGGTCCGTGGCATCCTTCGCAAAATCCGGCAGCGTCTTTACGCCGGTGTGCAGGGTACCGCCCTTAATGCTGTGCGTTGCCTCGCCCGTGCTGATAAGCTGCGCCAGCACATCCTCAAGCTGCTCGCCCAGAAATACAGAAATGATCGCAGGCGGCGCTTCGTTCGCACCGAGACGATGGTCGTTTCCCACATCCGCCGCAGACTCGCGCAGAAGATCCGCATGACGATCCACTGCACGCAGAATGCAGGTGAGAATCAGCAGGAACTGGATATTCTCATGCGGCGTCTTGCCAGGGTCGAGCAGATTGATGCCGTCGTCCGTCGTCAGCGACCAGTTATTGTGCTTGCCGGAACCGTTTACGCCCGCAAACGGTTTTTCGTGGAGCAGGCACTGCAGCCCGTGCTCCTCCGCCACGCGCTTTAACGTCTCCATGATAATCTGGTTATGGTCCGCCGCCACGTTGCACTCCGCATAGATCGGCGCAAGCTCGTGCTGTGCAGGGGCAACCTCATTGTGCTGCGTCTTTGCGGAAACGCCGAGCTTCCACAATTCCTCATTTACATCATGCATAAACGATGCGATCCGCGGACGGATAACGCCGAAATAATGATCGTCCAGTTCCTGTCCCTTCGGCGGCATCGCTCCGAACAGCGTTCGCCCGGTAAAGATCAGATCTTTGCGCTTTAAATATTTCTCGCGGTCTACAATAAAATATTCCTGCTCTACGCCGACCGACGGCTTTACCTTCTTTGACGTGGTGTTGCCCATCAGACGGAGCAGGCGAAGCGTCTGCGTCTGGATAGCCTCCATAGAACGCAGCAGCGGTGTTTTCTGATCCAGCGCCTCTCCGGTATAAGAGCAAAACGCCGTCGGAATGCAAAGAATTGCTCCCCCCTCATCCTGGCGCACGAATGCCGGGGAAGTGCAGTCCCAGGCAGTATAGCCCCTCGCCTCGAAGGTCGCGCGCAGACCGCCGGAGGGAAAAGAGGACGCGTCCGGCTCGCCCTTGATCAGCTCTTTCCCGGAAAACTCAAGCTGCACGGAACCGTCCTTCGACGGCGCCGTGATAAACGCATCATGCTTCTCCGCCGTAAATCCCGTCAGCGGCTGGAACCAGTGCGTATAGTGCGTGGCGCCCTTTTCAATCGCCCACTCCTTCATGGCTCCCGCCACCACCTCGGCTATCATCGGGTCCAGCTCTTTTCCATCGTCGATCGTCTTGTGCAGTTCCTTATAAACCTTCTTCGGCAACTTCTCCTGCATCACCTTGTCGTTAAACACATTTTCGCCGAACAGCTCGGCAGCACTCACATATTCGCTCATATATCCTCCACTCTCTAAAAAGGGGCAGAAGCACAGGAATGCGGCTCTGCCCGTAAACTCATATCAAATAATAGCTCATTCGCGGAGAAAATGCAAGAAAGAATGCATTTATTCCATCGTTCTGCATACAGCAAAAAAGAGCTGCCGCTTTCGCGACAGCCCCATATTTCAATTTTATTAATCCAGATAGCTCTTTGCAGATACCGGTGTGCGGTAATCTACATCCGATACGATGATACCATCAGTAGAGTTGCTTGCGTGTACGACCTGACCATTGCCAATGTACATGGATACATGTCCGATGCCGTAGTCGCCGCTTCCTTCGTAGAATAACAGATCGCCCGGCTGGATACTGTCAAGGTCTACGGAAGTACCGCCCTGTGACTGCTGTCCTGCTGTACGGCTGACACTGACACCGTTATCCGCCAGAACCGACTGTGTGAAGCCGGAGCAATCAGCGCCGCTCGTAAGGCTTGTACCGCCCCATACGTACGGATTTCCAACGAACTGCAGTGCGTAGTCAACAACCTGCTGTCTCAGAGAAGAGGTGCCGTCTGTGGTAACCTGTGATGCGTCAATGCCTGCATTGTCAAGTACATCCTGCACTGCTGCATCTGCCTCTGCCTGCGCCTGGTAAGCGGTGTCTGCCGCTGCCGCTGCGTCTGCTGCCGCCTGATCTGCCGCCGCCT
>OGWU01000018.1_pt1 | contig 91374 bp, 93 predicted proteins | sample 1576071 | NCBI WGS metagenome assembly OGWU01 (sample SAMEA3541582, study PRJEB24748) | human gut metagenome | biome: human gut; feature: human-associated habitat; material: faeces | place: China | collected 2012
AAACTAGCAACCGGTAAAAAGTTATATACTTGTAATCCAACGATGGATGCGAATAAACCAGCAACAAATCCACCGCACATCATTCCTATAAAAGGTCGTTTGTATTTTACACCAATTCCATATAATCCAGGTTCTGTAACACCTCCAATCATTTGTGCAATAATATATGAGACAGCTAAAGATTTTTCTTTTTTTTCTTTCAGTCTAAGTAAAGTTCCAAAACACATTCCTCCTACAGTAAATGCAGCTAACAAAACCGATGGAGCAATAATTGTTTCAACACCTTCTTGCGCTATTATCATGAATATTGTAGTAATGAAAAGCCAATGCATGCCGGCCATGACAATATATTCCCAAAAAGCAGCAATTAAGGCTGTACAAAGAATTGTAGCCAATCCACCCAAATTTCCTAACGTAATTAAACTGTAGTTTATATATTCTCCTATAATGGAACCTAGGGGACCTAAAACGCATAGAGTTATTGGTAAAATCAAGGCAATTGATAAAGTGGGAGAGAAAATAGCCGATAAAGATTGAGGGATATATTTATTAAAGAATTTTTCAATGTACGAGAATACAAAAACAGATAATAAGATGGGAATAATTGTTGAAGAATAATTTTGTACATGACAAGGTATTCCGTAGACATTAAAATTCGTTTTGTTTTCGGCCATTTGTACAAAAGTTGGATGCAGCATGATGGCGCCGATAAACATTCCAAGAATGACATTACAATTAAAATGTTTCGCTGCCGTATATCCAATCATGATCGGAAAAAAATAAAATCCAGCATCTCCGGTAAAAGTTAATAAAATGTATAAAGCGTCTTTATCGGATACCCAGTGTAACATATCAGGGCCTAAAATAGCTGCAAGTGTTTTAAACATTGAGGCAGCAATTAACATAGGAATTAATGGCATTAAACAAGAAGAGAGTACATCTAAGAAAATAGAAACTCCGTGTTTACATTTATTGATCATAAGCAACATCTCCTTACTGAAAGTATAGTAGAGTATTTTTGTTTTTAACAAGATATATCTTTTAATATTTGTATATACTTAAAAATTTTGTTTTGAAACAAAGATAATACCAAAATTTTTGTTTGAAAATTTATTGTATGATAAAAATTAAGGGTATAATAGAATTAAATACTAATGTATTAAAACTTCATGAGGTGATTAAAATGCCAATAACTCATACTCAATTAACTATATTTTTTCTGTTTTGAGTGTAATAATTGTATTTTTTTGTCAAGTATTCATAAAATAAAACAAAAGACGAATTATTGTTATTTAGTGTGTGATTTTAACTTTTATATGTTCTACTATGATATTCGCTCGCTTTGATAATCCTCATATTCAAGCATCTATCCGTACCGAAATGTAGAGCTTATATAACTTATGTCGTTAAGAATTATATTTATGTTTATACGGATAAAGAGAATGAAAAATTTATTTTTAATTTGGAAATTGAAGAAGCAACAAAACAATTCTATGATGAAATAAGATCATCTATAAATCTGATTGATTAATTATTCTGTACGTAAATGATAGATCTTTATAAATGTTGTTGGAGGAAATATGAAAAAGGCTTATTTAATACCATGTATTATTTTTGGACTAGGTATAGGTATTGCACTTATTTGCATTTTCTATTTTACTTCATTGCAAACGATTCAAATTGAATATGGTAACGATGAAATTGTGATTAAAGAAGAAGGATACAATTTAGAAGAGGTAATACAATTAGATGAAGTAAAAGAAATAGAATATATTGAAAATGATGTTTTATTATACGATTCTACTAAAGTTAGAGGTCCAATAAAACCACATAAAAAAATACCTAGAAGCCAAATTATGAAGGAAAATGTAGCATCTTCAAGAGGTGTTGATACTAGAGAATTTGCAGCAGGAGAAGGGTATAGTGAGTTGTTTGGCAATTGCAAAGTATATATATTTTGGAATCAATGTTCATATATTGCAATTAAGACAAAAGATTCATATATTCTATTAAATAAAAAAGGTGATGAACAGACCTATGAATTTTACTCACAATTGATGGAGGATTTGGAATAGATGGTCAATGATTAAATATTGATGTCTATGTGTTTAAGATAAAATGATTGTTCGCAAATAAAAAAACTCGACAATATAAAAGATGGATATCTAGTCAATTCTGATATCCATCTTTTTAATAGATTAAATCATGAAATATAAGATTGCGATTAAATGACAAATCGATGCAAGAACAATAAAAATGTGCCAGGTAAAGTGAAACATATATTTTTGTGGTTTGGAATAAAAGAATACACCAATCGTATAAAGAACACCTCCTGCAATAATAAGTCCTAAGAAGATTGGTGAACTTTTTTGAATCAATACAGGAATTACAAAAATCGCAAGCCATCCCATAACCATATAAATGACCATAGATAAAATTGGATGACTGTTCTTTGCAATTGATTTTAATAAAATACCAAATAAAACCATGATCCATTCAATGACAAGGATTATAATTCCAGTAAAATCATCCATTAAAGTTAAGCAAATAGGTGTATATGTTCCGGCAATCGCAAGAAGGATCATAATGTGATCGAGTTTTCTAAACACATATTTATGCATACTTTCATGTTTCATAGCATGATACAGGCATGAAACCATGAACATGAAGATAAGGCAAATAAAGTAAATTGCGATTCCAGTTGCGAATTTTGGACCACCTTTTAGATATGCGTATATAGAATAATATGGCAAGGTAAACAACAATAATAGACCCATTACACCATGACTGATTGAGTTACCAACTTCTTCAGAAAAGCGTAATGGATATGTGTATTTCATACTTTTACTTTTTTTCATAGGTATACTATAGGCTTAATTGTTAACTTTTTCAACTATTAAAAAAATGATTTGATTATCAAACGATGACATATTAAAACTATTTTTTTGTTGCATTTCTTGCGATGATTTATTTTTATATAGCGTTATTATATAATAATATTGAATGATGGGGTATCTCATTTGGTTTAACAAACCAATTATTATTCCTTTTTGTTCATTCTTTCTTGGATACTTTTTGATTCAAATGCTTGATGTTCGAAACCCAAATAAATTTGCATTCAGATTTTTTATGATTATATTAATACTATATATCATATCAATGTTTCCGTGGAGTTTATACCCTTTGTTCCCAACAACAATGTCTTGGTCTGCTTATCATGGAACTATTACTTTCTTAATAAATGAAGTTGATTTTCTTCCTGCAATTTTTGTGGTTGTAGGAATGGGTTTGGTATATTTTCGAAAAGGGAAAACAGATAAAAGTCTTTCTACAGAGCAAACAGATGAATGACTGAGTTTTAAGATATATGTTTAAATCAGAAGAAGGATTGAAATTCTTCTTCTTTTCTTTGAACTTTGTTGATAAAGTTTAGAAGAGTGTTAATTTTTGTGGCTACATATTCTAAAAAAGAGGGTTTCTTGCTATAATGTTTAGTGGTTTAGAATGAGGTGAATCCATGTTTTTAAAAAGAATCGAACTTCAAGGATTCAAGAGTTTTGCCGATAAGACGATCATTCAATTTGAAAATGATATTACTGGTATCGTTGGACCAAATGGTTGTGGTAAGAGCAATGTTAACGATGCGATACGATGGGTACTTGGTGAACAAAGTGTTAAATCACTTCGTTCAGGTAGCTCAATGGCAGATATTATTTTCTCTGGTAGTGAATATCGTAAACCTGTAAATATGGCGAAAGTTACTCTTGTGTTTGATAATTCTACAAAAGTATTTGATTCTCCATTTGAGGAAATTGAAATAACTCGTCAATTACAGCGTTCTACCAATGAGGCTAGTTATTTTATCAATAAGACACCGTGCCGTTTAAAAGATATAACAGATCTGGTAATGGATACAGGATTGGGAAGAGATTCATTGAGTATCATCACACAGGGGAATATCTCTTCTTTTGCGGATGCCAAACCAGAAGATAGACGTTTATTATTTGAAGAGGCAGCGGGTGTATCTAAGTATAAAAAGCGTAAGAAAATTTCTTTAAATAAATTAAATCAAACAAAAGAGAATTTAGATCGTTTACAAGATATCTTAGATGAATTAGAAAGACAATTAACGCCATTATCAAGACAAGCTAAGAAAGCTGAAAAATTTCTTAAATTAAAAGAAGAACTTTCTAAAATAGAAATTAGTGTTCTTGCGGAAGAAATTGAATCTTTAAATTCACAAATAGAAAAATTACAGAAATCTTTGTTTGAAAACAAAACGATCTATACTTCAAAAGAAGCATCTTTATCTAAACAAGATCTGGATATCATGGATCTAAGAAAAGAGATGTATGCTTTAGATAAACAAATCAATGAGCTTCAAGGCGAATATACAAAAGCTATGGAAGAAAGTTACCAGTTGGAAAAACGGAAGGTCGAACTGGATGAAAAACGTAAATATGCGATGTCTATGGCAGATAATGCTAAACGAAAAGAGCAGTTAAAAACATTAGTAGATGAAGCTCGCTTTGAGTATTTTGATCGTAAAGCTCGTTTTGATAAACAAAAGGCTGAATTAGAACTTCATACTAAGAGCATGAATGATTTAAAATCAAAAACACAAAGAGCAGAGTATGAATTTCGACAGGCAAATGATGTATATCAACAGTTGTTAAATCAAAAACAGATCTTGGAAAATCTTGCAAAACAGCCGTTCCAGCATCAAGCTGGTGTACGAGCCATTATGAGTGCCAGACGTTCTTTATCTGGGATCGAAGGGGTTATCAGTGAATTGCTGAAGGCGCATAATAATATGGCAAATGCGATCAATGCAGCTTTAGGCGGTAGTGTTTATAATATTGTTACAACAGATGAAAGATCTGCACGAGAAGCCATTCGCTTTCTTAAGAAAAATCGCAGTGGACGTGCAACGTTCTTACCAATGACTGTTTGTAAGCCTCGTTTTGCTTCAAATAATCAACAACTCATTGCTTCAAATTGTAATGGATTTATCGATTGGGCATGCAATTTAGTAGACTGCGATGAAAAATATGGGGATCTAAGAGATCGTCTGTTGGGAAATGTATTGGTAATTGATACATTGGAAAATGCCAACGAAGCTGCCAAAATGTTAAATTATCAAATTAAAGTCGTAACTTTAGATGGCGATATTGTTCATACGGGTGGTAGTATGACAGGTGGTATTACCAAAAATCAGACAACTCCAATGACCATTCGTTCTCAAATTGAATCGATTCAGTCTCAAATTGATGGTCAGAAATTAAAGGTAGATACTTTAAAAGAGGAAATGCGTGTATTAAATACTCGCCTTGATGATGAAACGGATACATGTGTCCATTTACAAATTGAACAAGCTAAATTAGAAAATATATTGGCTACAAAAAAACAAAAGTATGATGACTATGCAGCTGAACTGAATCAGTTAGGTGTAGAATTAGATGAGTCTAAAGAATTTGTTGAAGATGAAATTGTCGTTTTGATGTCTAAGATGCATGCACGTATTGATGAAATTACATCAAATATGCAATCCCTTCGTCAAAAACGATTTAATAAGGGCAATCAGGTCGAAGAAATGGAAAATCAAGTGCGTTTGACAAGACGTGAAATGAGTTCTTTACAAAGCGAGATTCATCAAGATGAATTAAAGCTTACTCAACAACAAACGTATTTAGAAAACGCATTGATGCGTTTAAATACTGATTATCAAATGACCTATGAAAATGCGAAATCGCAAAAAGAAGATATTGATATTGAACAGGCCAAAGAAAAAGTTTTATTCTTACGTCAGGAAATTAATAAATTAGGAAATGTAAACCTTGATGCACCAAAAGAATATGAAGAAATCAAGGAACGCTTTGATTTCATGACAAGTCAAAAAGAAGATTTGGAAAAAGCCAGTGAAAAGATCTTGGCAGCTATTGATGAAATGGATCAAACAATGATCACGCAATTCAAAGATATGTTTGATAAGATCAATGCAGAGCTGGATGGAATCTTTAAATCTATGTTTGGTGGAGGTAAGGCAAAACTTTCCATGGTGGATCCAGATGATATCTTGAATACTGGTATTGATATTGATGTCCAGCCACCAGGCAAGCTTGTTAAAAACATTCAGGCGTTCTCGGGTGGAGAAAAAGCTTTGATCGCAATCAGTGTCTTGTTTGCGATATTAAAGGCAAGAACAATACCATTGTGTATTTTCGATGAGGTGGAAGCGGCATTAGACCAGGCTAATGTTGAACGATTTGCGAAGTATTTATCACATTATCGTGGTCAGTCTCAATTTATTGTGGTAACACATAGGCCAGGAACTATGGAACAATGTGATACTTTGTATGGTGTAACCATGCAAAAAGATGGTGTATCTAAACTGTTGCGTGTACAATTGAAAGATGCGATCCATTATACAGACAAGGAGGCAGAACAATAATGGCTTTCTTTCAGAAGATTAAAGAAGCATTTATTAAAAATGAAGATAAAGACAAATATTTGAGTGGGCTTGATCGTTCAAAGAAAAGCTTTGGTGATAGATTAAGAGCTCTATCTAATAATTTTCATGGAATCAATGATGAATTATTAGAAGAAATCATGGTGATACTATTGGAAAGCGATGTTGGTATTCATACAGCTCAAAAAATCGTAGATGCGTTTGAATCCAATGCCAAAGATTTGAAGAACTATGATTCAATGGAGGATTATTTGATCAGTATTCTTTATGATTTTTATGATGAAGAACAGGATGTGCCAATCAATTATAACGAAGATGGTCCTACAGTTATCTTAATGGTTGGGGTTAATGGATCCGGGAAAACAACAACTTCGGCTAAATTGATCCGTCACTATCTTCAACAACAAAAATCAGTAGCTGTGGTGGCTGCTGATACTTTTAGGGCTGGCGCTATTGATCAAATTGATACATGGGCAAATCGATTAGGCGTTCCATGTATTAAAGGAAAACCAAATCAAGATCCAAGCAGTGTGATCGTGGATGGTTGTCGTTATGCCAAGGAACATAACGTTGATATCTTGATTTGTGATACAGCCGGGCGTTTACAAAATAAGACAAACTTAATGAACGAACTTTCTAAGATGCGTCGTGTCGTTTCAAAAGAAATTGAAGGTGGACCTCATGAAGTATGGCTTGTTCTTGATGCGACAACTGGACAGAATGGTATTTCACAGGCAAAGATCTTTTTAGAGGCTACAGATGTAAGTGGAATCGTCCTGACCAAAATGGATGGTACCGCAAAGGGTGGAGTAGTCTTGGCTATTCGAGATTTGTTACATTTACCAGTTCGCTTCTTGGGCTTAGGTGAAAAACCGGAAGATCTAAAAAGTTTTGATATCAATGCTTTCTTGATGGGAATCACGAAAGGTATGGATGCGGATGAATAAAGTTTATTATAATGAACTTTATGATATATATGGCTCTTTACTGACAAAACGTCAACAGGAGATCCTTCAATTGTATTTTCAGGAAGACTTCTCCTATGCAGAAATCAGCGAAGAACTTTCTATTTCTCGTGCTGCCGTATTGGATGCGGTACATAAAGGATGCAATGCGTTACAGAAATATGAAGACTGTATCCATTACATCGAACATCGAAATCAAGTTTTTGAATTAATTAAGGATGATTCGATCCTTTTGGAAAAAATACAGGAGATATTATAGGAGGAAAAAGAAAATGTCTATTGTAATGAGTGTTAATGCAGGAAGTTCATCTTTGAAGTTCCAGGTCTTCAAGATGCCAGAAGAAGAAGTCTTGGCACAGGGAAACGTTGAGCGAATCGGTTTAAAAGATTCAATCTTTGGAATGAAAGTAAATGGAGAAAAGTTTGAGACTGTACAGGATATTGAGGATCATGCACAAGCCGTAGAACATTTGATCAATGCTTTGATCGAACACAAGGTCGTAAACAGTTTGGATGATATCAAAGCCATCGGACATCGTATGGTTCATGCAGGTGAGTATTATGCTAAATCTGTACCAGCAAGTCAGGATGTTGTAGATAAGATGGAAGAATGCAGCGAATTAGCTCCACTGCACAACCCAGCTGGTCTAACAGGATATTTTTCATTTAAGAAAGCTTTGCCAAACTGTTCTCATACTTTTGTATTTGATACAGCTTTCCATCAAAGCATGCCTGAAGAAAACTACATCTATCCGATTCCATACGAATATTATACAAAAGATAAAATTCGTCGTTATGGTATGCACGGAACAAGTCATATGTATCTAACATATCGATTGGCTGAGATCTTAAACAAACCTGTTGAAGAAATGAATATTATCACTTGCCATCTAGGTAATGGTGCCAGCATTACAGCTGTTAAGAATGGTAAATCATTTAAAACATCTATGGGATTTACACCTTTATCAGGAATCATGATGGGAACTCGTAGTGGAGACATCGATCCAGCTATCGTTATCTATCTTCAGAAAAAATATGGTTATACACCAGATGAAGTAGATAACATCTTGAATAAAAAATCAGGTATGTTAGGAATTAGCGGCATTTCCAGCGATGGACGTGATGTTGAAAAAGCAGCAGATGAAGGAAATGAAAGAGCCATTCTTACTCAGAAAATGTATGTTTCAAGAATCGTTGAAACTGTAAGTGGATATTATGGATTGATGGGTGGCGCTGATGCTATCGTATTTGCTGGTGGTATTGGAGAAAATGATTGGAAAATGCGCCAAAAGATTTGCGATGGTTTAAAAGTTTTTGGTGTAGATGTTCCTGTTGAATTAAATGAAGGCATTCGTGGAAAAGAAGCAAAACTATCTAGTGATGCCAGCAAGATGCAAGTATGGTTGATTCCTACAAATGAAGAATTAATGATTGCACGTGATGCTTATAAGGACTTGGTAAACAATGCCTAATTGGCTAATTGATTTAATTGAACAACATTCAACCATCGTATTATTTCGCCATGTGTTTCCAGATATGGATGCTCTGGGTTCTCAATTAGGATTTTCTTTATGGCTAAAGAATCGTTATCCTCAAAAACAGATATATTGTTTAGGTCAGAACAATTCTCTGTCGGATAAACTAGGGTTTCAAATGGATGAAGTGACGGAAGATGTTTTAAAAGATTCTTTAGGAATTATTTTAGACACATCCAATGCATCTCGTGTAGATGATCAAAGATTTACTCTTTGTAAACAAACATGCCGAATCGATCATCATGTTCAAGTTGAATCATTCTGTGATCAAGAATGGATTGATGATCATGCAAGCGCAACATGTGAGATGTTAGCTTTATATTTTGATCATATTCAAGCTTCTCTGCCAAAGAAGAGTGCCCAGTTGATTTATGAAGGGCTAATTGCGGATAATATTCGTTTTACGATCTCAACGGTTAGAGAACAAACCTATGATGCTGCTAAGTATCTTTATTCACAAGGTGTGGATGTGATCGAAGCAGAAAGAGTTAACTTTAATAGCTCTTTATTAGATTATCAATATGAAACTCTTGTTCGTAAGCATGCAACTGTTTCAAATAAGTTTATGTATGCGATCATTGATCAAAAAGAATATGAAGAAGCAGGACTTACTTTTTCTCAGGCTAAAGAGAAAGTATATGTTCTAAGTGGCATTGATGAAATTGAAATTTGGGCCTTATTTACACAAATGGAAGATGGCATTCACTATAGTGCTTCTTTACGTTCAAGAACGATTCCAATTCGTGATGTCGCTGTGGAATATCATGGTGGTGGTCATGAATGCGCCAGTGGTATCAAAAATCTAACACTGGATCAAGTTCATGAAATTATTGATATCTTATCGAAGCGAAGCTAGTCTTCGCTTTTCTTTTGACCGATTTTTCCACTTCAACTACCATTTAGGAAAAGCCAACAATTTTATTTAATTAATATGGTTTAATTTAATTGAGGAGGTGATTCCTATGAAAAAAGGATTGTTGCTTCTTAGTTTATGTTTGGTTTTGGTTGGTTGTGCAACATATAATGTTTCTGAAGTTGATCAATCTGAAGACGTTATTGAAAAATCAACGATTGAATGGTATGAGCCACAAACAGAAAAAGAGGAATTCTTTTTATATGCATTAGGTGGTGGACGTAATGGTTTTGTCTATGATATCAAGATAAAAGAAAATATCCAAACAATGTATTTTAAATTTTATCAATATATAAATGGGGAATGGATTAGTCATTATAAGAGTGAAATTGAAATTCAACAATATACAAAACCAATTGAAATTTCAATTTTGGGAACATGTGAAAGCCGAGTCATACTTGGTATGACTAATAAAAACTTTGCGAGCACTTATCACCATATAGACATTGAAAAGAATAAAAAGACTTATGGGGTAAATTATGTTTCACAAGTAGACGAAATAGGAACTGCTGATTTAGATGTAACCAAGGAAACACCAGTATTTGCATATCGTTGTTATCCACAGGATAAGGAGGTAAGACCAGAGCTAGATGATTTCTATGATTTAGACAAAGTTAGAAGTACAATAGGAGAAGATGAAGATTATTGGATCTGGACCATTTCTTTCGAATAAAAAAGGGGCGTTAACTCTATAGTTAGCGCCTTTTAAAGTATGTCTTGTATCTTTATTTCAGGTTTTTGACAAGGATAGTTTTCTAGATATTCTATGACTTGATTTGTGAGGTATGTTGGTGTGCTTGCTCCACTTGTGATGGCAATTCGCCTGGCTTCATGCAGATCATCAACATTGAGTTCATTAACATCATTGATACGTATTACTTGTTTTATCTCTGCCTTTTTTCCGATGTTGGCTAATTGTTTTGTATTGTTGCTGGAAGGATCTCCAACGACGATCAAAGTATCAATGTTCTGGTTTTTTAAATCAAGGATGGCTTGTTGGCGAATTCTTGTTGCGTTGCATATTTCATCATGAAATTCAGCATCAGGATATGCTTGCTTGATCGCATCAAATAGGAACTGGATATCAAAAATTGACATTGTTGTTTGATTGGTCACAAAGATTGGTTCTTGGATACCATTTGGAATGTCTTCTTCTTTTTCAATAAGATAGATCTTATTACTTGTTGAATAGATGGCTTCTGCTTCAGGGTGGCGATATTTACCAATATAGAAGATCACAAATCCTTCTGATAGTTTTTGTTGGATGATCTTTTGTGTTTGAAGGACGAAAGGACAGGAAGCATCAATGATCTTTAATCCTTTATTCAATGCTTTTTGTCGAACGTCTTGGCTGATGCCATGAGCTGTAAAAATTACGATACCTTCTTCAATTTGATCTAAGAGTTCCAGTCTTGTTTTACTTTTATCTTCAATAGTATCTAACTTATCGTAAGATAAAGCTTTTTTTACATATTGATTGTGGACAAGATTGCCTAAAATTGTTATTCTAGAGTCTGGATTTTCAAGTCTGGTTTTTTTTGCGATGGCAATTGCCTGTAAAACACCGCCACAATAGCCTTGAGGATCTACTTTAATAATTTCAAATGTTTTCATGTAAATATTATATATGAATTCGTTTCTTTGGTAAATGAATTCGGTTTGTGGGATAATAAAAAAGGAGGCGTAATGATGGAACGTATTCAAGAGATAATGAAATTGGAACACTTTAAAAAGTTAACTCCAATTCAGGAAAAAGTTGTTAATAGAAAAAACAAATATCGAGACTTAATTGGTATTTCTAGTACTGGATCAGGTAAGTCACATGCTTTTTTCATGGCTATTTTTGAACAGTTAGACTTTGAAAAGAATGAAGTACAGGCGGTTATTTCTGCTCCAACACGTGAACTAGCGTTTCAGTTACATGAACGTTGTAAGAAGATAGCGGCTTACTTTAATGTACGCACAAAACTGGTAACAGGAGGGATGCAGAAAACAAGTGGGTCAAAACAAGTTCCTCAGATCGTTATTGGCACACCTGGACGTATGAAAGATCTTTTCTTAAAAGATAAAACATTGCGTCTTGATACAGCTAAAATTGTTGTGGTTGATGAAGCCGATATGACATTGGAATTTGGTTTCTTGGAAGATATTGATATGATCTTATCTAAAATGGATAAAAAAGTGCAGATGATGGTCTTTAGTGCAACGATCCCTGAAGGACTTCAACCATTCTTAAGAAAGTATTTATATGATCCAGAATTAATTCAGATTGATACAAATGATGAATTTCAATCAGATGTTACACACTTCTTAGTGCCATGTAAGCATAAGACCTATGAACAAAAGATATTGGATGTATTGCCTGTTATTCAACCATATGTATGTTTAATTTTTGCCAATACAACGGAACAAGCTTCCAGCATGGCCAATACATTACGTGAAAATGGATATGATCTTGTGGAACTGCACAGCGGTTTAGAATCAAGAGAGCGTATGCAGGCAATTAAAATGATTCAATCTCAGAAGAAAAAATATATTGTAGCCAGCGATATCGCATCAAGAGGAATTGATATTGAGGGAATTACACATGTTATTAGTTGTGGTTTCCCAAAAGATCTTAAATTTTATATTCATCGTGCAGGCCGAACAGGTCGTGCTAAACGTGATGGACAATGTATTGCCCTATATCGCCCAGAAGATAAACGCGCTATCGATACATTGACAAAAGATGGAATTATTTTTGAACATAAGGATGTAAAAAACAATGAATGGATCGATTTGAAACCTTTAGAACATAAAGCTGTTAAGAAAAAAGATCCACTAAAAGAGGATATTGAAAAAATTGTCAAAAAGAAAAATAAAAAGGTAAAGCCAAACTACAAGAAAAAACAGAAACAGGAAATAGAAAGACTTCATCGTAAACAACGTAGAGCTATGATCAAAAAGGATATTCAAAGACAGAAAAAAGAACGCGCAATGGAAAAACAGAGAGCGAAAAGGGAAGGATAAAATATGTTGTATTTAGGAAGTCATGTTTCTTTAAAAGCACCTGATTATTTCTTAGGTTCGATCAAAGAGGCGTTAAGCTATGGAGCCAATGCATGTATGATCTATACCGGTCCTCCTAGCAACACGCGTCGAGTTGATATTTCCAAGATGAAAGTTCAAGAAGCTAAGTCATTAATGGAAGAAAATGGAATGAAGATGGAAAATATCATTGTTCATGCTCCATATATCATAAACTTAGCCAATTCTATGAATCCTGATACAGCAAAGTTTGGTGCTGAATTTTTGGCGCAGGAATTAAAACGAGTATCGTATCTAGGTGCTTCATATCTTGTCTTACATCCTGGAAGTCATGTTAAGGCAGGTGCCGAGGTTGGATTACAATGGATCATAGATGGATTAAACGAAGTATTAGATCAGGATGATTCAAACGTTTGTATTGCCTTGGAAACAATGGCAGGAAAAGGTAGTGAATGTGGTCGTAATTTTGAAGAACTTGCGATAATTAAAGCCGGAGTTCATAAATCGAATCGTATTGGATTTTGTATGGATACTTGTCATATTCACGATGCGGGTTATGATTTAACTAACTTTGATTCTGTATTGGATGAGTTTGATCGAATTTTAGGATTGGATAGCTTAAAAGTCTTACATATCAATGACTCAAAAAATCCGATTGGTGCGCATAAGGATCGTCATGAAAATTTAGGCAAAGGATATATTGGATTTGATATCTTAACGCAAATCGTTCATCATCCTCGTTTAGATAATATTACTAAGATCTTAGAAACACCATATATAGATGGAAAAGCTCCATACAAGGAAGAAATCGAACAATTAAGAGCCATAAAGCCATAGATTTTTATCTGATGGCTTTTTTATATAAAATCAATGTATTTATTAATGGATCTCTTAAGAAAATCTTTATTAACGGACCCTTGTATATATTTCTATTTGTGATAGAATTCACGTATTAGAGGTGTTGTGATAATGAATAAAATTATTAAATTCTTAAAATCAAAAACATTTTATATCGCCTCTGCTCTGTTGATTCAGTTGATTGCATTATTTTTACTGGTAACATATTTTTCACAGCGATTTGTTGGGATTTACTATATACTAGTGCTTTTATCTTGGATCGTGTCTTTACGAGTCATCAATCGCGAATCGGATACAAGTTCAAAAATGTTATGGATCTTATTGATCATGTCACTGCCATTCTTTGGAGGTCTTGTTTATCTTCTATTCGGAGAAAGAAAGATTCCAAAAGCTTTGATGATACAAGATAGACAAGCCTATTCAGATTATAAGATTTATGCGACAAGAAATATCGAATTAATGAATGAATCACACGAAGATGATTATGTTTTAGATAAAATGGTATCTATGGCATGGTCTAATGGTTTCTTTCCTGTTTATAAAAACTGCAAAACGATTTATTTTCCAAGTGGAGAAGAGCAGTATAAGATGTTTATTGAAGAATTGGTGAAAGCCAAAGATTTTATCTTTATGGAATTTTTCATCATTAATAAAGGTGTCATGTGGAATACGATCCTACAGATCCTTCTAGATAAAGCCAGTGAGGGTGTAGATGTACGTTTGATTTATGATGATGCTGGCAGCATTACCTATCTAGATCCTGATTATCCAGATTGGCTGAATGCCAGAGGAATCAAAACGCATTTGTTTAATCCAATGAAGCCACAGTTAGCTATGCAGATGAATAATCGAGATCATCGTAAGATCTTGGTTATTGATGGTAAAGTAGCTTTTACAGGTGGATGTAACATTAGTGATGAATATATCAATACTAAAAAAAGGTTTGGATATTGGAAAGATATGGGTATCATGATCAGTGGAGAAGCGGTTGAAATGTTTACAATCTCTTTTTTACAGATTTGGAATTATCAGGCAGAAACTAATACGCCATATGAGGAGTTTCTGTTACCACACAAAAAAACAAAAGTACCTTATAATGGATACGTGATTCCGTTCTCAGATTCTCCTACTGATGAAAATGATACAGGAAAATTGATGCACTTGAATATGATCAACTGTGCGCGAGATTATTTTTGGATCACGACCCCATATCTGATCTTAGATCAGGAAATGATATCAGCTTTAACACTTGCCATCAGCAATGGCGTAGATGTGCGTATCGTCGTTCCAGGTATTCCAGATAAAAAGATGGTTTATGAAGTTACGAAGGCCAATTTTGATATCTTGATCAAAAAAGGTGTCAAGATCTATGAATATACACCAGGCTTTATTCACGGAAAGGTTGCCTTGGCAGATGATCGAAGTGCCTTAGTAGGAACTGTTAATATGGATTTTAGAAGTTATTATCTTCATTATGAATGTGGTGTCTGGGTACACGATGTAGATTGTATTAAGGATATCAAGGAAGACTTTGAAGAAATCTTTAAAGCAAGTCATTTGGTTACATTGGAAGAATGTATGAAGACAAATTTCATTGTCCGCACATATCGAAATGTATTAAAAGTATTTAGTCCAATCTTATAAGATCGCTGAATGGCGATCTTTTTAGTTTATAAAAAAACGCATCGTGTAGATGCGCTTATTCATTGATCATCTTTTTAGGATCGACGTAAAGGTCAAACTCTTCTTCACTTAAATAACCTAACTCTAGAATTGCTTGTTTTAACGTTAGATCGTTCTTATAGGCGTATTGACTTGCCTTTCCGGCTTTTTCATAACCAATGACTGGGTTTAAACATGTTACCAACATTAAGGAGTTATGAAGGTTTTTCTCCATTTCTGTTTGATTGGCTTTTAATCCAGATAGGCAATGTTCATTAAAGGAATGGATCGCATCACTTAAAAGCTGGATACTTTGATCTATATTATAGGCAATCAAAGGCATAAATACATTTAATTCAAAGTTTCCCTGGCTGGCTGCGATGCCAATCGCAGTATCATTTGCCATAACTTGAACGGCTACCATTGTTAAGGCTTCACACTGTGTTGGATTAACTTTGCCAGGCATGATGGAACTACCAGGTTCATTGGCAGGAATATCGATTTCATGAATACCACATCGTGGTCCACTGGCAAGCCATCGAATATCGTTGGCAATCTTCATGCAGTTGGCTGCAAGAGCTTTAAGTGCACCACTGACAAAGACACAGGCATCTTTACTAGTAAGGGCATGAAATTTATTTGGATCGGGTCTAAATGGAATGTTTGTGTGTTCCTGCAAGATTGAACAGATAATTTCATCAAATCCTTTTGGACAATTGATACCAGAACCAACAGCGGTAGCCCCACAGGCTAGTTCATAAACGTAATTTAAGCTGTTTAGGATTTGATTTTTACTATGTTCGATCATTGAACGATAACCACTTAATTCTTGTGAGAAATAAAGTGGGGTAGCATCTTGAAGATGGGTACGTCCAATTTTGATGATTCCTTTATTTTCTTCTTCCAACTTTTTGAAGGTTTCGATTATTTCATCCAGCTCTGGGATCAAATCTTCCAAGATCTTTTTGGCAATCATGATATGCAGGGCTGCCGGGAATGTATCATTTGAGCTTTGTGAACAATTCACCGTATCGTTAGGATGGCAAAGATTTTTTTCAGCTCTTTCATTAACCATCATACTAATCACTTCGTTGACGTTCATGTTTGTTTGTGTTCCTGAACCTGTCTGCCATACTTTTAATGGGAATTGATCCATATGTTTCTTTTCTTCAATTTCTTTACAGACTTCAATGATGTGCTCGCATTGCTCCTGAGTAATCTTGTTGAAATGCAGGTTTGCCTTGGCACAGGCACTTTTTAGGATCGCAAAGCTTACAATCATTGATTCAGGCATTGTTTCATAGCCAATTTTAAAGTTTTCAATGCTTCTTTGAGTTTGGCTTTTCCAATATTTGTCGGCCTCTACTTGAACTTGCCCCAGGCAATCTTCTTCGATACGATATTTGTTCATACAAATCCTCCTTGTCTTTGTATAATATACCATTTTTTTTGAGCTTTGTCTTTTCAATATGATAGAATGATACTAGCAAATAAAGGAGATATGAATCATGAGAATGAAAGAACCTTATGAGGCTTATTTAGATGATTATGATATTTTAAATGTGTATATGTCCAAGAACTTTTTTAATGGAAGCAGTCGCATCTTCCATTTAAAAGATACACAAGATCACATTATTCCTTTGACGATTCAATCAATGAGCGATCTATATAACGGATATACGCATTATCGATTATCAATTAATGGGATGATCAATGTTGGTGAGGAATATACGTTATATGATGAGCACTGTAAACGAGCTGTTTGTCATTATTCGCATATTGTCAAAACCAATCGATTTAACGATGAATTCTTTTATGATGGAAATGATCTTGGATGCTTATATGCTCCAGCTGTAACGACATTTAAGCTTTGGTCTCCAGTGGCTTATCGTATTCAACTTTGTCTAGAATCAGATGGTAAGCGTGAAATCTATGAAATGGACAGAAAAGATAGAGGAATCTATGAGGTTCGTGTCAACAAAAATATTTCAGGTTATCATTATACATTTATGGTGCGAACCAATGGTCAATGGAATGAGACCATTGATCCATATTCTTCTTTCTGTACCCAAAATAGTTTGGCCAGCGTGGTAGTTGATTCAAAGACTTTGTCTATACCACAAAAAATCAAATTAAAACCAATGAAAAAGGCTACTGATGCGATCATTTATGAAGCGAGTATCCGTGATATGACAGCGCAGGCCAATATTGGTGTTGATCATCCCAAAAAATTTGTAGGATTTACGGAAGAAAATGAAAAAACGCGTGCTTTAAATACCGGCTTTTCGTATTTGAAAAGCCTTGGTATCACTCATGTTCAACTTTTACCAGTATTTGATTTTGGCAGTGTTGATGAAGTGTATCCAAATATCTTTTATAACTGGGGCTATGATCCAGTGGCGCATCGCTGTCTGGAAGGGTATTATTCCACCAATCCTAAAGATGCACTATGTCGAGTAGAAGAGTTTGCTCAACTCGTTCAGAATTGTCATATGACCGGTATACGAGTAAATTTGGATCTTGTATTCAATCATGTCTATGAGAAAGAAAATTATCCTTTAGAAAAACTCGTTCCAGATTATTATTTCTTGATGAATCAACAAGGAGAGTTTTCCAATGGCAGTTATTGTGGCAATGACATTGATACCCAGCAAAGGATGTCACATAAATATTTTGTCGATACTTGTAAACGAATCGTGGAATGGTTTGATGTAGATGGATTCCGTTTTGATTTGATGGGAATCTTAGATGTTGATCTTGTGAATGAAATTGAGAAGGAATGTCGTAAGCTAAAACCTGATTTTATGGTCTATGGCGAAGGATGGAACATGCCTAGCTTTTTGTCGGAAGATCGTCGAGCAAGTCAATTAAATCAACATAAGATGGAACATGTAGGTCATTTCAATGATTATTTTAGAGAGCATATTCGAGGCTCGAATGGCGAATTAGAAAGAAAAGGGTATTCGAATGGCGCTGTTGAAATGATTGAAGCGGCTTCTCATGCCTTATGTGGTTGTGTAGATATTGGATATTATGACAACATGGAAAAGACAATCAATTATGTAGAATGTCATGACAATCATACGTTATGGGATAAAAACAGGGTTTGTTGCCGAGAAGAAGGAAGAGAAATACGAGAAAAACGTCAAGTTCTTGCCAATGCGATGGTGTTGTTAGCACAAGGAGTTCCTTTCCTTCACGCTGGGCAGGAATTTGGTCGTACCAAACAAAATCTAGGCAATTCTTATAATCGAAGTGATAATTATAACTGTATCGATTATCAAAGACGAGATATTCATATTAAGATTGTGAATGATACTAAAAAGCTTATCAGCATTCGTAAAGAACATGAATGTTTCCGTTTAAGTACAAAAGAAGAATTGGAAAATGTATCATTTAATGATATCGAAGGTTCAGCTTTGGTTTATTATACTAAGAAAGATGATGACAGCTGTGGTGTTATTTTTAATCCAACGAATCGTTATTTTAACTATGATCTTAATGCTGATGCAAGGATCTTGTTTGACAATGGACAATGCAATTCCAGCAATACCAACAAGATATTAGTAGCTCCGTACAGTGTTATTGTTTTTAAATTTTAAGCTTAAGCATAAATAAGCTTGATGAATTTTTGTGTAAGATTTATAATAGATAAAACTTAAGAAAAGGAGACGTTTATGGCAAAATTTTTTGAAGAACCATCAAGAACTTTTAGTGAGTATTTATTGATTCCAGGTTATACATCTGAGGATTGTACCCCTGATCGAGTGAGTTTAAAAACTCCAATCGTTAAATTTAAAAAAGGGGAAGAACCTTCTTTGAGCATGAATATCCCTATGGTATCGGCTGTAATGCAGGCTGTCAGCGGAGAGGAAATGGCATGTGCATTGGCTAGAGAAGGTGGAATCAGTTTTATCTTCGGCAGCCAGTCTGTTGAAAGCCAGGCGGCTATGGTTAGAAAAGTAAAAGCGACAAAAGCTGGCTTTGTAGGCAGTGATTCAAATATTTCTCCAGAGGCAACACTTGCCGATGTAATTGCCCTTAAAGAAAAAACAGGTCATTCTACGATGGCAGTTACAGATAATGGGGAAGCGGATGGAAAACTTGTAGGTATCGTAACAAGTCGTGACTATCGCATCAGCCGAATGGATAAGGCAACAAAAGTCAAAGAATTTATGACACCATTTGAAAAATTGATCGTAGGTAAAGAAGATATTTCATTATCTGAAGCAAATGATTTGATTTGGGATCATAAATTGAACCAGCTTCCAATCGTAGATGATGAACAACATTTAAAAGCGTTTGTGTTCAGAAAAGATTATGAATCACATAAGGATAATCCAAATGAACTATTGGATGCGGATAAACGATATATCGTTGGTGCTGGTATCAATACACGTGATTATGAAAAACGTGTTCCTGCTCTAGTAGATGCTGGTGTAGATATTTTATGTATTGATTCAAGTGAAGGATATTCTGCATGGCAGGCAAATACGATTAAATGGATTCGCGAAAAATACGGAGATACAGTAAAAGTTGGTGCTGGAAACGTTGTGGATGAAGAAGGATTTAGATTCCTTGCCGAAGCTGGAGCAGACTTTGTTAAAATTGGAATCGGTGGTGGTTCTATCTGTATCACGCGCGAACAAAAAGGAATTGGACGTGGACAGGCTACTGCTACATTGGATGTAGCTCGTGCTCGTGATAAATACTTTGAAGAAACAGGTGTTTATGTTCCAATCTGTAGTGATGGTGGTATCGTGCATGATTATCACATCACATTGGCACTTGCCTTTGGTGCCGATTTTGTAATGCTAGGAAGATATTTTGCCCGCTTTAAGGAAGCACCAAATAAGATCGTCAGTGTAAATGGAAATTACATGAAAGAATACTGGGGCGAAGGTAGTGCTCGTGCTAGAAACTGGCAACGCTATGATGTTGGTGGAGAAAATAAGATGTCTTTTGTCGAAGGTGTTGACTCTTATGTTCCATATGCTGGAAGCTTACGCGATAATGTAGGTCTAACTCTATCTAAGATTCGCCATACAATGTGTAACTGTGGATGCTTAACGATCCCAGAACTTCAAAAAAATGCCAAAGTTACTCTTGTGTCAAGTACAAGTATCGTAGAAGGTGGCGCACACGATGTTGTTGTGCGTGATGAACATTTTGATGCAAAAGTAAAATAATGTAGATAAGATCAGGCAATTGTCTGATCTTTTTATTTTGATTATAAATAGTTGAATGGGCAACTTTTGCATGATAAACTATGACTAATTGAGGAGAATATATGGCTAGACAGAATGATTTGTTGATGGACATCAGCATTTTATATCGCAGTACCCAAAAATATTATGATAAAAAACTTGCAAATCTATCTTTGACTTATGCACAATTGCCAATTTTGATCGCCATTTATGAAGAAGAGGGAATATCAATGCAAAAGATTGCCTTAGATGGTGGATATGACAAGGGAACGATCACAAAAAATGTTCAAAAATTGGTCAATTTAGGTTATGTTATTGTACAGTCTTCAATCAAAGATAAACGAGCAAAAGAATTATATACGACCGATAAGACCAAAGAAGTTATGAATCAGATTTACAGCATTCGAAGAAATTGGTGGAAGCACATCATTCAATCAATTCCTTCTAAAAAGATCGAAGAGTTTTCTTATTTATATGAAGATATGGCTGAAAACGCAAAGGTCTTCGCGGATAAAGATGATGAACAGGTTCAGTTTTTCGATCATCAGAAAGTGGATTTGAGTTTTTATACAGATAAAGTTTCGACTGTCTTGAGTACAGCAGGTTGTAATTTTCGCTGTAAACACTGTACGAAACGTAATCTGATTTTCTTAAACGAAAATCGTATGGAGCTAAACCTGGAAGATATCAAGAATTTTTTAGAGAAACGTAAAGATATATATGATGCCGTTTGTCTTAAGGAACCAGAACCTTTGATGCACGAAGAACTTGCACCTTTTTTAAGGTATGTAAAGAAACTTGGATATCTTGTGAAGATTCAAACGAATGGATCGTATCCAGATCGACTTAAATCATGGATCGATCAAAAATTGATTGATTTTGTGAGCCTGGATATTAAAAATGCTCCTTCTTATTATGGAGAAACGATTGGTATTCCAAATTTTGATACCGATATTATTACTCGATCGATCGAAATCTTAAAAAAAGGTCAAATCGATTATGATATAACGATTACTTTGATCAAAGAATTACATGATACCAACCGTTTAAAGGAAATGGCAGGATGGTTAAAAGGGGTAAAACAAGTGACTTTGATGTCAAATCCATCGACCATGGTTGATAATTATCATGCCTTTGATCAAAACGAAATGAATGAAGCTTTACATATTTTTAAAGCGTTTATACCAAATACACAAATAAAGGGGGAAGTATATGTTTCAGGTAGAGAAGCGTGATGGAAAACTTGTATCTTTTGATATCAATAAAATAAAGGCTGCAATTAAGAAAGCTTTTTTATCTTTGAAACTGGATACGGATGATTCGATCATCGATTTGCTTGCCTTGCGCGTTACTTCCGATTTTCAAGACAAGATCAAAAATCATGCGATCCAAGTCGAAGAAATTCAAGATAGTGTTGAAAAGATATTATCAGAAACAGGATATTATCAAGTGGCAAAGGCCTATATCCTGTATCGTAAACAAAGAGAAAATGTGCGAGATATTTCCAATACGGTCAAAGACTACAAAAATATTGTCGATTCGTATTTAAGTCAAAGTACCGCAAAGAAAAAAGAGGGATCCCTTGAATTATATTCTGTAGGTGGCTTGATCTTATCCAATTCAGGAGCAATCACACAAAATTATTGGTTAAATGAGGTCTATGATGAACAGATTTCTCAGGCGCATTTAAATGGAGATATTTATATCCATGATCTAGATATGTTAACGGCAGATCGAGCAGGATGGTCTTTGCACCAGTTCTTATTGGAAGGCTTAGGTGGTGTTAAGGAAAATGTTACATCTAGACCAGCCAAACATTTATTTGCCCTGGCCAATCAACTAGTCAACTTTTTAGGGATCATGCAAAATGAATGGGCAGGGGCTCAAAGCCTTACAGGATTTGATACATATTTGGCGCCATTTATCAAAGTGGATGGTTTAAGTGAGAATGAAGTACACAAATGTATTGAAACGTTTATATATGGAGTGAATATTCCCAGCCGCTGGGGAACTCAGTCACCTTTTTCCAATATTGGCTTTGACTGGGTCGTTCCTGAAGAATTAAAAGATACTCCTTGTATCGTAGGAGGACAACCTCAAGATTTTACATATAAAGATTGTCAAAAAGAGATGTGTATGATCCAAAAAGTGTTTTTGGATATCTTGATTCATGGCGATCAGACAGGAAGAGGTTTTAAATTTCCAATTCCTACGATTTCAATTACAAAAGATTTTGATTTTGAAAATGGAGAAAACAATGATTTATTGTTTGAATTGGCAGCAAAATATGGAACCCCTTATTTTGCCAACTGTATTGCGACAAATAGAAGACCTATTGATTTAAGAGAAAGCTTTGATAATGAGTTTAAAGAAGATATCCTGATCAATAAATCAGGTGGGTTGTTTGCCTATGGAGAAAATACCGGTAATATTGGTACAGTCACGATCAATATGCCTCGAATTGCATATTTATCGGAAGATAAAGAGGATTTCTTTCAAAAATTAGATTATCTTATGGATCTTTCGGCCAGAAGTTTACATGTTAAACGACAAGTGCTGGATAAGTTTTTAAATGGTGGTCTTTACCCATATACAAAGCGATATATTCAAACGTTTGATCATCATTTTTCAACGATTGGTTTGATTGGAATGAATGAAGCAGGTATCAATGCCAAATGGCTTCAAGCTTCTTTGTTGAAAAAGGAAACACAGGATTTTTGCGAAGAAGTCCTTTTACATATGAAGAAACGTTTGTTGGAGTATCAACACGAATATCATGAGTTATTTAACTTAGAGGCAACACCAGCTGAACATGTGACGTATCGTTTTCAGAAAAAAGATCATATGTTGTATCCAGATATTCAGGCGGATCAATATTATACAAATTCAGCAATCCTTCCTGTTGATGCTAAGATCGATGTCTTTGAAGCATTGGAAATTGAAGAGAGATTTCAATCCTTATACACGGGTGGAACAGTATTTGATGTGTATTTAAATAAGCGCATCTTTGATTCAAAGGCAATTAAAAATTTAATCAAATTGATATGTACTAAATATAAAGTGCCTTATTTTACTCTTTCTCCAGCTTACTCCATTTGTAAAGAACATGGATATATCAACGGAAAACAATCAACCTGTCCTGTATGTGGCAAGAAAAGTGAAGTCTGGGCAAGAGTAAGTGGATACTATCGACCTGTAGATCGTTGGAATGATGCCAAGAAACAGGAGTTTGAAAAAAGAAATGATTACAATATAGGATAAGAGGAATGGTTATGGAAAGAATAAAAAGTTTTTGTGTGGATCATACGAAGTTAAAAAAAGGGGTATATATCTCGCGTGTGGATGATACTTTGATTACATATGATATTCGTATGTGTGAACCTAATGTGGATACACCACTTGATCCCAAAGCTGCTCATACGATTGAACATATAGGAGCAACTTTATTAAGAAATGGAAAATATGCCGATAAGATTATATATTTTGGACCTATGGGATGTATGACGGGTTTTTATCTGATCATTAAAGATCTATCATTTGAAACAGTCATTGATGTCATCAAAGAAGTGTTTCAAGAAATTGCCTGCTGGGACAAGGAAATTCCAGGTGCGAAAAAAGAAGAGTGTGGAAATTATACATACATGGATCTTGAAAAAGCTAAAGAATCCAGCCAATTCTTTATCGATTCCAATTGGGAACATGAATACCATTTATTGTAAAAGTATTGGAGGATCGTTATGACAAGACGTGCAGGTATACTAGCTCCAGTATCTACGCTTGGTGGAGCACATGGAATTGGCGATTTTGGAAAGAGTGCTTATGAGTTTGTAGATTTAATTAAAAAAGCAGGATTTAAAGTTTGGCAGATCCTTCCTTTAAATCCTGTTGGATATGGAAATTCACCTTACCAGCCATATTCTTCCTATGCAGGAGATGAAATCTATATTTCTCTGGAATTGCTTGTAGAATGGGGCTTATTAAAGAGCGAAGAAATCGATGAGTATCTAGAAGAAGGAAGTTCTATTGATTATCCAAAGGTAAGGTCTTTTAAAGAAACTTACTTACACATGGCCTTTGAAAGATGCATGGAAACAGGTATTGAAAGAGATGGATTCCATTATTTCAAAGAAAAACATCCATGGTTATTTAATTATGCAGCCTTTATTACATTGAAGAAAAAACATGATCTGAAATGTTGGCTGGAATGGCCTGTTGAAGAGCAGGAATGGCCAGACACATATCAATATGATATTGAACAACATCGACCACAATTAGAGTATGAGATGTTTGTTCAGTATGTCTTCTATAGACAATGGTTTGATCTAAAAAAATATGCCAATGAAGCAGGCATAGAAATTGTTGGAGATATCCCCATTTATGTCGGAATTGATTCGGCAGATGTTTGGACGAATAAAAAATGTTTCTTATTAGATGAGAAATACAATCCAACATATGTAGCCGGTGTACCACCAGATTACTTTAGTAAAACTGGACAAAGATGGGGAAATCCAATCTATGACTGGGAATATTTAAAAGAAACGGATTTTCAATTCTGGATCGATCGTTTGATCTGGAGTACATTTTTATTTGATATTGTTCGAATCGATCATTTTAGAGGGTTTGATACATATTGGAAGATTCCAGTTAGCTGCCCAACCGCAGAAATTGGAGAATGGGTCGAGGCTCCTGGATATGAATTATTTGATATGATTAATAAAAAGATTCCTGATATACATATTGTAGCAGAGGATTTAGGCGATTTAAGAGAAGAAGTTTTTGAATTAAGAGATCATTATGGTTTAAGTGGAATGAAAATCGTTCAATTTGAATTGGATCCATATGAATCCAATAATGATTTTAAAGAAACACAGAATACGATCGTTTATACAGGGACTCACGATAATCAAACTTTAGTAGGGTGGTATAAAAATTTATCTTCCTATCAGAAAAGAAAGATTTCACAAAAATTTAAAAAGTATAAAGAAAGAAGATGTACGGATCGAATCATTCATGCAGTTTTTAACAGTGTAGCTGATCTTGTAATCTTTCCTGTTCAAGATTTATTGGCTTTAGATGATGCGGCAAGAATCAATACACCAGGAACTGTCGGGTCACCAAACTGGGAATGGAGGTTAACATCTTTTGATGAATTAAAAACGATTCTTCCAGTTTATAAAAAACTGATCCAGAAATCTAAGCGAAAAGGGAAATAATCTGTCAATTCCAAATTAATTGTGTTAGAGTAAATTATAACGAGGATGTGAGAGTATGAGTAAGATAGCTTTGATGTGCGATTCAAGCGCAGATATTACAGAACAGGAAGCAAAAGAATTAGATATTCATGTATTAAGAATGCCTATTGTTATAAAAGATAAAGAATATATTGAAGGCGTAAATATTGATGATTCTATGATCATTGAAGCTTTAAACAATAATGAAAGTGTAAAAACATCACAACCATTGCTTGGGGATATGGTCAAAATGTGGCATGATTTGTTGGAAACATATGATGAAGTTTTCTACTTACCTTTGACATATGCCTTGTCTGGTACTTGTAATATTGCCTTGCAGGCGGCGAAAAAATTTGATGAGAAAGTAACTGTTGTCAATTCAGAGTTTGTTTGTTATCCGGTTATCAAGATGTTATTGACGGCACGAGAAATGTTTAAAAAAGGATATACTACAGTCCAGGTCAAAGAAAAAATTGAGACTGAAGGAAATATGTTGGCAGCTTTGATTCCTGAAAACTTAACGACATTAAAGAATGGGGGACGTATTTCTCCTGCGGCGGCAAGTCTAGCCGGATTGTTAAAGATTCAACCTATTCTATGTGTTGATCATGGTGCAATCGATGTTGTTGCCAAAGTACGTACTTTAAAGAAAGCATATATACAAGGTATTGAATATGTTACTAAAGGGGTTAACCCCGCTGATTATGATTGGATGATCATTGATGCAGACAATCGTAAGATGAGCGATGAGCTAAAGGTAATGTTAGAAGAAGCTGTCCATCAACCTGTGGAACAGCATGAATTTAAAGCTATTATCATGTCGCATACAGGGCAGGGAACCATTGGTTTTGGAAGAATCAAGAAAATTAAATATTAAATAGAAAAAGCGCTCAAAAGCGCTTTTCATTTCGATTCATATAGATTCGCGCCAAAGAAAAAAATAACCATAGTATAAGTTGAAATACAAGATAAGGTCCTCTTAAACCGCAAATTAAATACTCGAAGATAAATCCGGCTATATTGAAAATTAAAAAGAAGAGTAGTTCATGTTCATTATCAAGAAGTTTTCTAGATGCCATGATCAATAACAACATTATGATAATTGAAAAAATCATATTTAGAATTGGATTCATTATATTCTCCTTAAATAATTGTGTTTGAGCTGCAAAAGTATTTAGAATGATCTTAGGATAGGATCTATTTTCAATGATCTTTTTGATTGTATTGGTTTCTTCTTCATACTCGCAATAAATATCTATATTAAAGCCTGTTTTTCTGTCTGATATATATGCTGCCTTGATTGTTCCATCTTTTAAGATGATCTTTAAACCTACATAAAAAGTGGCTTCATTGTTTCGCAAAAGAATGTTGTTCCGGCTAGAACTCAATGGGTAAATGGTTTGGGCTCTCCTTTAAAAGATTCTTGTTGATTCAGTACATCAATTTTAGATATATCAGAATAATTAATACAACCTTTGTCGCCAATCAAAATATTACATCTCTTATTGTCATCGTCGAAATCAATACATTTAAAACTTTTCTGTAATATTAAAATCATTCAATTTATGAATTAAATGTTATCTTTATTTAATTATACAGTATCGTTACATTAAAGCGAATAAATACTACATTCGTTTATATATAATTTATTATTTAGGTACATCAGATATGAAAGTTGGTTACCCATTTATATTGTTTCTGTATTTTACTTGCGAGATTTGAAGTTTTGACTATAATGTAAAATATGAATGAAGATAAAGTAATTGAACAGATCGCTAGACCGATCATTGAACAGTTAAAAAAGTTGGATAATTCTGAAATCCAGAAAAAATGGAATCAGATTCCAAAGATTCATTTTGTGCGTGATGATGGAATGGAAGGCCCTTTAGTTATTGATGGTGTTGAAATCAATGATGAATTCATTGAAAAACTGGAGGCTTATGTACAAGAAGAATTGGAAATGTTAGAAAAACCAACAATTTTGCATTAGTGCTTGCATTTTTGTAAATTATGTTGTATTATGAATAAGCTTTCAGGAAAACGCGGGTGTGGCGAAATTGGCAGACGCACCAGACTTAGGATCTGGCGCCTTTGGCGTGGGGGTTCGAGTCCCTTCACCCGCACCACTTGAAAATCGGAGCAGCAATCGCTGTTCTTTTTTTATAGGTATTAATATGTTGAATATAGAAGATGTAAAAAATAAACAAAAGCGGAAGAATCAAATCCTATTTGATCGTAACTCAACCTGTCTACAACCTTTATTAGGTGAGATACGAAAGTATTCGCATAAGACTTTGACATTATGGGCTCTAACATGTGCGCAAGTTCCGGCGAATGAATTAAATCAACTTTTAACAAATGATGACCGAGTTAAGATTGCACTCGATTTATGTACAAAATGGATGCGAGGTCATGTTAAGATGCCGCAGGCCAAAAAAGCTTTGTTGTCCGTTCATGCGATTGCCAAAGAAACGAATGATGCATATATCAAAGCTTTAGCACATGCGATTGGACAAGCGTGTGGATCGGTTCATGTAGAAACACATGCGTTTGGACTTGTGATGTATGAGATGACTTCAATTGTCATTAAATATGGCATCGATGATTGTATTCCTTATTTAGAAGAAAAACTTGAATACTATCAGAGAATGTTAGTTGAATGCGATTATAGAATTAAATATGAAGAATTAGAATGGGCGTCTTTTTTAAAAGTGGATCACCCTAAAAATAAAGAACAATTATTATTTGAGAAGACACAAAAGAGATGATGATCGTATTGTCTATTTTCTTTTATCAAAAATATCCGAAATATAGTATAATAAGGGCACAAAAGGTTGCAAACGAAAGCCAAACATGCTAAAATACTCAAGAAAGAAATGGAAAGATAGAAGCACCCCTTCTCACCTGATGTCCAAAGGACATGGGTTCACAGCCAATTCAATTATGAATTTGTGAAATTAATGGGTGCCTTTGTGTGCCCATTTTCTTTGTTTAGAAAAAGGTAGGTGTCGAATATCAATAACAGAAAAGTTGCCCCAAACAATGTCAATGATGATTTGTTTAATGAGAAGATTCCATTTAAAGAAGTGTTAGTCATTGATGTAGATGGAACTCAGTTGGGCGTTATGTCAAAAAAAGAAGCATTGGACATTGCATACAAACAAAATTTAGATTTGTTATGTGTTGCACCGAAAGCTCGTCCAGCCGTATGTAAGGTCTTAGATTATGGCCGTTATCACTTTGAACAGCAGAAGAAAGCCAAGGAAGCAAAACGTAAACAGCATGTTGTTGAAGTTAAGTCTTTACGCTTATCACCAATCATTGATACGCATGATTTTGAAACAAAATTACGTCATGCGACAAAATGGATCGAGGCAGGAATGAAGGTAAAAGTTGATATGCGATTCCGAGGTCGTTTGATCACTCGAGTTGAGGTTGGAAAGAAGATCATGAATGACTTCTTGGAAGCTATGAGCGAAATTGCAGTAGTTGAGAAAAAGCCTCAGCTGGAAGGAAATACGATGTCAACAGTGTTGGCACCAAAGAAGAAATAACAAAGGAGGATAAGAATATGCCTAAAATGAAGAGCCACAGAGGATTAGCAAAACGTGTTAAAAAAACAGGAAGTGGAAAATTAAAGAGATCTCATGCTTATACATCTCACCGTTTCCATGGAAAAACTAAAAAACAAAGACGTCATTTAGCAAAACCAGCAACTGTACATGCTACTGACTACAAACGTATCAAGGATATGTTAGTGAAATAAGGGAGGATTAAACAATGGCAAGAGTAAAAGGTGGAACTGTTTCACGCGCTCGTAGAAAACGCGTATTGAAATTAGCCAAAGGATATTTTGGTTCAAAACACACATTATATAAAACTGCAAATGAGCAGGTAATGCATTCTTTCAAATATGCATACAATGATCGTCGTAAATTAAAAGGAAATATGCGTAAGATCTGGATCGCTCGTATCAATGCAGCTGCACGTATGAACGATTTATCTTATTCACGTTTAATGCATGGACTTAAATTAGCTAACATTTCTATCAACCGTAAAATGTTAAGTGAAATGGCTATCCATGATGCTGAAAGCTTCACTAAATTATGTGATGAAGCAAAAGCTGCTTTAAACGCTTAATTGTTGTTCTATTGAGATGGAGAAATCCATCTCTTTTTTTGTTTTGTAAGTTAGTTTTAACAAACTTTATATTGACACTTCTTACTTGTTAGAGTAAACTAACTAGTGTTAGATGAAACTAACAGGAGGTAACTATGATGCCATTAACATTTGCCGATACGAATCATGGATATGTGATTCAACGAATTACAGGTCAGGATAAAGTTAGGGTGCATTTGAGAAATCTTGGCTTTGTTGAAAATGAAACGGTTTCTGTAATTCAAAGTATTCAAGGAAACCTGATCGTCGAAATTAAAGGTGTTCGAATAGCCCTCGATAAATCGTTAGCGAATCGAATCATGGTTTAACAAAGAGAGGATGAAGAGTATGAAGTTGTTAAAGGACTGTAAGCCTTCAGAAACAGTCGTGGTTAAAAAAATCACTGGTGCTGGTGCGACCAAACGTCGCATCATGGATATGGGAATTACCAAAGGAGTAGAAATACACATCCGTAAAGTGGCTCCTTTAGGAGATCCTATTGAGTTGAATATTCGTGGATATGAATTATCTCTGCGCAAACAAGATGCACAGATGATTGAAGTAGAATAGGAAAGGGAAGTTGTATGGAAATCAAAATTGCATTAGCCGGTAACCCGAATAGTGGTAAAACGACTTTATTTAATAATTTAACTGGATCAAGACAACGTGTCGGGAACTGGCCAGGGGTAACTGTAGAGAAAAAAGAAGGACCATTAAAAGGTACGAATGATGTCACGATTCAGGATTTACCTGGAATTTACTCGTTATCACCATATTCTTTAGAGGAAGTTGTTTCGCGAAACTATTTAGTTAATGAAAAACCAGATGCTATTTTAAATATTATAGATGGAACAAATATTGAACGTAACTTGTATTTGACAACTCAATTATTAGAACTAGGAATTCCTGTTGTTGTTGCGGTCAATATGATCGATTTGGTCGAAAGAAATGGAGACAAGATAGATTTAAATCGCTTATCTCAAGAATTGGGTTGTCCTGTAATGGCTGTTTCTGCTTTAAAAGGAAAAGGAACAAAAGAAGTGGCTGCCAAAGCGATAGAAGTGGCTAAAAAACATCAAGTTGCACCAATACCAGAGATCTATGACAAAACTGTCATGTCGGCTTTATTAAAGATTGAATCGGAACTTCAAATGCAAATTGATGACTCAATGGTGCGCTGGTATTCGGTTAAAGTATTTGAAAGAGATGAAAGAATTGATGAATTCTTAAAATTAACAGATGAAAAGAAAGCTAAGATTGAACCAATAATCAAAAAGGTAGAAGAGACATTGGATGATGATGCAGAAAGTATCATTACTTCACAAAGATATGATTATATTGGTACAATTGTCCAACATTCTGTGAAGAAAAAAGGTTCTAAACATGAATTATCTGTTTCGGATAAGATCGATAAAATCGTCACAAACCGTATCTTAGCTTTACCAATCTTCATCTTGGTTATGTATGTTGTATATACCATTGCGATGGGAGGTACCTCTATCTCGATTGGGACTATAGGTACGGATTGGGCCAATGATGTTCTTTTTGGAGAAATCGTGCCAAACTTCTTTGAAGGAATTTTAACATCATTACAAGTAAATGATGTTTTATATGGCTTGATCATGGATGGAATTATTGGAGGTGTTGGAGCCGTTCTAGGATTTGTGCCTCAGATTTTAGTTCTGTTCTTATTGTTATCTATCATGGAAGATGTTGGATACATGTCTCGTGTGGCGTTTATCATGGACCGTATCTTCCGTCGATTTGGCTTGAGTGGAAAGAGCTTTATTCCAATGTTAGTTGCTACTGGGTGTGGTGTTCCGGGAATAATGGCAAGTCGTACGATTGAACAAGATCGTGATCGCAAGATGACGATCATGACAACAGGCTTTATTCCTTGTGGAGCAAAGATGCCAATCATAGGTTTATTTGCCGGTGCTGTTTTTGGAGGTAGTTCTTTAGTCGCAACGAGTGCTTTTGTGATTGGAATTGCAGCTGTGATCATAAGTGGTATCATTTTAAAGAAATTTAAAGCTTTTGCTGGAGAGCCTGCTCCATTTGTTATGGAATTGCCAGCTTATCATTTACCAAGTGCAGGGAATGTATTGCGTGCAACCTGGGAAAGAGGATGGAGCTTTATTAAACGAGCAGGTACAGTTATTCTTTTAAGTTCTATTATTCTTTGGTTCTTACAAGGCTTTGGTTTTACTGATGGCCAGTTTGGAATGGTGGAAGATAATAATACTTCTTTACTTGCTAATATTGGAAATGCGATTGCATGGATTTTTGCTCCAATTGGCTGGGTCGGAGATATGGCTTGGAAGGCAACTGTTGCTACCTTTACTGGACTCATTGCTAAAGAAGAAGTGGTCAATACATTTGGTGTACTATATAACTTTAGTGAAGTCAGTGAAGAAGGGAATGAGATTTGGACTTTGATTGCTCAAGATTTTACTCCAATTGCTGCTTACAGTTTTATGATCTTTAACTTGTTATGTGCACCATGTTTTGCGGCAATGGGTGCTATTCGTCGCGAGATGAATAATACGAAGTGGACAATGGCTGCGATTGGCTACATGTGTCTATTTGCATATGTATCAGCTTTGATTGTATACCAATTGGTTGGTTTAGCTATTGGAGAAGTTGCTTTTAACTTCTGGACAATCGTTGCGCTTGCATTATTGATAGGAGTCATATATCTTTTATTTAGACCAGGTTATAAACCTAAATCAGAAGCTTTGGATCTAAAGGGAATGCAGACTGCAAAATAATATAAAAAAGGGGGAATCATAGATGGGCGATGTTATAGTACTAATTGTTTTGGTCTTGATTGTTGGACTTGTCCTAAGATCAATGTACACGCAACGCAAAAACCCCAAACAATGTACCGGTGATTGTACAACCTGTGGAACTTCGAGTTGTAAAATTGACTGGGATGCGATTAGAAAAGATATTCGGGAGCAAAAATAGGTTGCTCCCTTTTTTATTAAGGATATTACATGGATTAATTGAAATTTTTGGTTCCTACCATGTTTTTTAATATTTATCATTTTGTCAAAATTATAAAAATTAAATGGTAGAAATATCATTTTTTGATGTAAACTTATGGATAGGGAGTTGAAAAAATGAATCAAGAATACTTAAAGAAATATGCAAGACTGCTAGTGGTAAGTGGTCTTAATGTTCAAAATAATCAAATTGTTGTTATTAAAAGTCCGCTTGAGGGATCCGGATTGGTTCATCATATCGTAGATGAATGTTATAAAGCGCATGCTAAAGATGTAATTGTTAAATATCAAGATGAGATCATTACACATAAACGATATCTTTATTCAGATCCAGAAGTTTTTAAAGACGTACCAGATTATGATGCAGAGTTTTATAATCAAACTTCAAAAGAAAAAGCCTGTTATCTTACTTTGGTTGGAGATGATCCGGATTTAATGAAAGATGTAGATCCTTCTCGCATGATGGATTATCAAAAAGCTTTTCGAGCTAAAACGAAACCATATCGCAATCGTTTAGATTATATGGAGTGTCAATGGTGTATTGGGGCTGTACCATCCTTAAATTGGGCAAAAAAGATTTATCCTGATCTTGATGATGAAGTTGCTATTGAAAAGCTATGGGATGCGATTTTTAAAGTATGTCGTATTGATGAAAAGGATCCAGTCGAAAACTGGAATCGACATCGTGCTTCTTTTGAGAAAAATGTTCGTATCTTAAATGAAATGGATATTGATCATTTCGTTTACACGAATTTGCTAGGAACCAATTTAAAAGTTGGTATGCCAGAAGATTATATATTTTGTGGAGGAGGATCGTATTTAAACGATGGAACATATTATTTTCCAAATATACCGACGGAAGAAGTCTTTAGTATGCCACATCGCTTACAAGTGAATGGGCGTTTAGTTGCTTCCATGCCTTTAGTGTATAATGGAAATCGTATTGAAGATTTCTGGTTTGAGTTTAAAGATGGAAAGGTTATAGATTTCGATGCCAGAATGGGAAAAGATGTATTAGAAAATCTTTTGAATGCAGATGAGGGAGCACGCTATCTAGGGGAAATTGCGTTAGTTCCATATTCATCTCCAATTAAGAGTTTAGATACATTGTTTTATGAGACTTTGATCGATGAAAATGCATCCTGTCATTTTGCCTTGGGCCAATCATATCCTGAATGTATTAAAGAAGGATTGAATCAAACAGATGAAGAATTAAAGGAAAGAGGAGCCAATCAATCTTTGATCCATGTTGATTTCATGGTTGGAACGAAAGATTTACAAATCAAGGCTATTACAAGAAACAATCAGGAAATAGATGTTTTTACGCAAGGGAATTTCTGTTTAGAATTTGACTAAACAGTAGAAAAACTATAATATAAATATATTAGGGGGAAGTGTCATGCCAAATGAAACAAAAGATAAAACAACATTGGAAAAACTAAAAGAATTGCAGGAAAACGATACGATATCTTCTCTTGACTTTGAAGAGCCAGAATTAAAAACATTTGATGTTACAAATATTTTTGAAATAGATGATGAACAAAAAAAGCCAGAGAAGAAAAAGTTTACTTTTGGCAAACGAGCAAATCGCCATGCAAGCCAAGTAAAGATCAAAACGAATGAGTTCGATAATACTCATCCAATTATTGAAGATATACGATTCTCGCAAGAATTAAAAGATATAGAAGGCGATTCGCCATCAGAACCAGAAGAAGTTGTAGAAAACCAACCAGAACCTGTTCAAGAACAACCTCTTGAAAAAGAAAATATACCAGAAGAAACAGCCAAACCAGTTATTGAAGATAAAGAAGTGGTTGAAGAAGTTATCACTTCAGAAGTAGTCGAAACACCAGAAGCTATTGAAGAAGATGTCGAAGAAGTAGAAGAATTTGAAGAAACTGAAGACATCGATGAAGAAGTTGAAGAATATGATGAAGAAGACGAAGTAGAAGAGGAAGAAATCAATGATTCCGACGAAACAGAGGCTGTCTTTAATGAAGAGGAAGATGAACTTTTCATGGAAAAGAAAAAATTCCTTTTATCTCAATATCAAAAAGAAGAAGCGTATTTGGAACAAAAATCCAAAGAAGGGTACCATTTTGTTCGTCATGTAGGAAAGAAATTCTATTTTATCCAAGGGGAACCGGCAGACTATTATTATTCGATCAATTATTTTGCCGAAGAACCGGATGCTGACCAGTGGCGTGAATGGGAACAGGATGGATGGAAACTAGTAAGTCGTTCACCAGCTAAGAAAAAACGTGAAGCTGGATGGTTTATCTTTAGAAATACAGAGCGTAAAGGGGAGTATCGCAAAGAAATTGATAATGAAGAGGAAAAGTATCGATTCTATCGCAAATATTCAAATTCATGTCGTTCTACGATGTTCTTGATCTTTATGTGTATGGCAATGTGTGCAGTTGCTGCTTATCTGCAGTGGGTGTTTAGAGGATATCTATGGGGATTTGCCTTGTGTGGCGTTGTATTCCTGATTGCCTTCATTGTCTTCTGTATGTATGGAAGAATGCTTAGAAATTCAAAGAAAACTGCAAGAATGTTACAGGCAAAACTTCGTACTAAAGAAAGACGTGCTGCCTTTTATGCCCAGCATTCTTTTGAAACAGATGAAACAGAAGAAGAATTAGATACAGATTGGAATACTTTGGAACAAACTTCGCAAACACAGAAATTACGTAGAAGAAGCAAATAGATGGTCAATAGATCATCTATTTTTTTAATATGAAAATATTTTTCATATTAACATTGACATTTTCATAAATTTTCATTATATTATCCATATAGGCTGGGAAGAGAAATAGTAAGATAGTTATTTTTTTAAAGAGAGTTCTTGGCTGGTGAAAAAGAATAAAGAAGACTATCTGAACACATCTTGGAGCTGTATGGGTGAATTGAGTAATCCATTCCGGTCGTCACCGTTAAAAGACAAGAGTATGTTAGTACTTGATGAGGCAGATACCGTGAGGTATTTGTGAAAAAAGGTGGAACCACGTAAGTTAAACTTTCGTCCTTAGGATGAAAGTTTTTTTGTATAAATGGAGGTCATATACATGAAAAAGATCTATTTACCATCAGGAATGCGAGATAATATCCTATCGGAAGCAAAGACAAAAAAAGAACTTCAAGATTGTTTTGAAAAAGTTTTTGAAAGTTATGGATATTCAAAAATCTACACTCCTTCAATTGAATTTTTTTCAACGTATCAAAACGCTTTTAGCAATCTAAATTCCAACAGCATGTACAAATTCTTTGATCAAGATGGAAATATCTTAAATCTTAGAATGGATATGACAGTACCAATTGCCCGTGTTTGTGCAACAAAGTTTAAAGACTACCAACTCCCTCTTCGATTTTATTATTCCTGCAATGTTTTTAAAGTCAGAGAATCTTTTGCGGGAAAACGAAATGAAGTTACAGATTGTGGTGTCGAGTTGATCGGGCTGGATAAAAAAAGCGATGTAGAAGTATTGATGTGTGCCTTTGATGCCATGAAGGCTTTAAATGTTAAGACATATGCTATTGAATGTGGCGATAGTGGCCTTTTTAAAAAGGCATGCAAATTATTAAATATGGAAGATGAAACCATCGAACAACTAGCTGATTTGATCGATCGAAAATCAATGGTCGATCTAAAACTCTTCTTAGATATTCTAAATTTAGAGCCGAATCAAAAACGATTTATGATGGAACTTCCATTGTTGAATGGGGATGTCTCCATATTATCAAAAGCTAAGAAACTTTGCTTTGATGAAAGCTTAAAAGAAAAAATCGAAGAATTAGAAGATATATATACTTTACTAAGTAAACTAGACTATCACCGACATCTACGATTTGATCTAGGGAAAATAGCTCATCTAGATTATTATACCGGTCTTATCTTTGAAGGATTTGTTGAAGGAGTAGGTGTCAGTGTTTTAAGTGGTGGACGATATGATAAATTGCTTAGTAGATTTGGGATGGATGTTCCAGCTTGCGGCTTTAGTATAAAGATTGATTACCTGCTTGATATCATCAAACATTCAAGTAAAAAATCTTGTAAATTATTTTATCCACAAGATAAAGAAGTAGAGGCATTATTAATGGCTGCCAACTTGCGAAAAGAAAAAAGTGTGGAATTAATACCATGGCAAAAAGAAAATATTTGGATCAAGGAGGAAGAGACGGATGTCATTATCGATAGCGTTGACGAAAGGTCGTCTTGAGAAAAATACAGTCGCATTGTTAGAACAATGCGGATATGGAATTGAATCATTAAAAGATAAGGGGAGAGCCCTTGTATTTCAAGATACAAAAAAAGATGTTCGTTATTTTTTAGTAAAATCGAATGACTGCATCACATATGTTGTTCATGGTGTCGCCGATCTAGGTATTGTTGGAAAAGATACGATCTTAGAGAATCCTCAAGATTATTATGAGATGTTGGATCTAGAATGTGGCAAATGTAAGTTTATCGTTGCCAGTCTTCCTGAAAATGATTTATTTCATAAAGTAGGGCATATAAAAATTGGAACAAAATATCCAAGTGTGGCAAAAGATTACTTTTTAAAAAGAAATATGGATGTTGAGATCATAAAGATCGATGGCTCTGTGGAACTGGCACCTATTCTTGGCTTGTGCGATGGCATTGTTGATATCATGGAAACAGGTACGACATTAAAAGAGAATGGTTTGGTTGTGTTGGATACAGTTCATGAAATTAGTGCTCGAGTAATCGTAAATAAAGCAGCATATAAATTAAAACGTGAAGAAATCATGAATGTACTACAAGATCTACAAAGGATGGTGAATCAAAATGTTAAAAAGGATCGATAAAAATAATAAAGAGCAGCTGCAGTCTTATCTGCAGAGTCGAAGTCAGGAAATTGAAAGTGATATTTTGATCAAAGTATCTGAAATCATAAATGAAGTAAGAATGAAAAAAGATGAAGCTTTAAAAAAATACACGTATCAATTTGATAAAATAAAGGTAGATACATTTAAAGTCACAGAAGAAGAAATTGATGAAGCGATAAAACAATGTGATCCTGCATTTATGGATGCCATGAAGCAGGCAAAAGAAAATATTATATTTTTCCATCAGGCACAGAAACAAAATGATTATATACTTCATAAAGAATATGGGATTTATCTGGGGCAGTGTATACGTCCAATCGAAAGTGTAGGAATTTATGTTCCTGGAGGAAGAGCACAATACCCAAGTTCTGTATTGATGAATGTAATTCCAGCCAAGGTAGCTGGTGTTCAAAGAATTGTAATGGTGACTCCACCAGATCCAAGTGGACAGATCCATCCCAATATTGCCTATGCCGCAAAATTGGCCGGGGTTCATGAAATATATAAGGTAGGAGGAGCACAGGCGATAGCTGCTTTAGCTTATGGCACAAATGAAATTCCAAGCGTTGATAAGATCGTAGGACCAGGGAATATCTATGTAGCTGCTGCCAAAAAATTGGTTTTTGGAAAAGTCGATATTGATATGATTGCTGGTCCAAGCGAAATCTTGGTCATTGCGGATAAAAATGCTGATCCAAAGTATGTTGCAGCGGATTTATTAAGCCAGGCAGAACACGATCCCATGGCCAGTTCAATTCTTTTAAGCAATGATGAAAATCTTATATCAAAGGTAAATTGCGAACTTGAAAATCAGATCGTAGGTCTTCCTAAAATGGATATTACTCAAAAAAGTCTTGAGAATTATGGAAAATCCATCCTTTGTGAATCAATAGAAGAATGCATTGAGATTGCGAATATGATTGCACCTGAACATTTAGAATTAATGGTTAATGAACCAATGAACTATCTATCGCAAATCAAAAATGCTGGATCGATTTTCTTAGGGTATTATACTTGTGAAAGCATAGGGGATTATTTTGGTGGAACCAATCATGTCTTACCTACAAATGGAACAGCTCGATTCTCAAGTGCTTTAGGAGTCGATAGTTTTATTAAAAAATCAAGCTTTCTACATTATTCAAAACAGGCAGTGCAAGCCTATGGAAATCAAATTGAGACCATGGCTGTACAGGAAGGCTTACAGGCACATGCCAATGCGATCAAAGTAAGGATGGATAAATCATGAAAGATATCAAGGAATATAAAACGCATACACAACAAGGTATCTTACTAAATGCCAATGAGATGTCAGATAATTTATCTTCATCTATTTTAAAAGAAATCCAGGAGAAAATTGTAAATTTAGACTTCAATCGATATCCTGATAATGACTGTATACGACTAAGAGAGGCTTATAGCGCTTTATTAAACGTTCGAATTGAAAATGTTCTGGCAGGAAATGGTTCGGATCAAATTCTTGGATTGTTGATTGGGTATTTTCTAAAAGAGGGAAAAACGTTATTGACCTTGGATCCAGATTTTAGCATGTACGATTATTATTGTGGTACTTATGATGCCAATTTACTTAAATACCCAACTAGAGATGATGGTAGTTTTGATGTAGAAAACTTTGTTCGCTATGCAATAGATAACAAGGTGGATATGATTCTTTTCAGCAATCCAAACAATCCTACAGGGTTTCTGTTAACAAATGAAGAAATAAAAGTTTTGTTGAAACAATTGAATACTATCCCTGTTGTCATTGATGAAGCGTATGCTGAATTTGCCAAAGAAAATGCAACTGAGCTGATTGATCAGTTCGATAACCTGTATATTACCAGGACCTTGTCAAAAGCTTATGCGTTGGCGGGAGCCCGTGTAGGATTTCTAGTTTCTAATGAAAAAAATATTAAACAGATCCATAAAGCAAATGTTCCATATGTGCTCAATTGTGTTTCTCAAATGATTGCGATGATTACCTTGAAACATGTTGAAGAATTTAAATGTAGGATCGAGTCGATTAAAAAGAAACGAGATGATTTAATTCATTCAAATTATAGATCCATTCATATTTATGATAGTCAGGCTAACTTTGTCAAAGTAAAGTGTAAAGATCTAAATAAAATGTATGCATATTTTGATAAGAACAATGTGATCGTAAGAAAATATGAAGGAAAAGATTATTTTCGTTTGACCATTGGAAATGATCAGGAATACAAGCTGATCAAAAATATTTTTGATCAATATGAAAAGGAGGTGTAAGACAATGCGAAAGGCGTATTTGGAAAGGAATACAAATGAAACAAAGATCAATTTAACATTAAATCTAGATGGAAGTGGTGAATCTCACATAGATACAGGGATCGGCTTTTTTGATCATATGTTGTCTTTGTTGGCTTTTCATGGAAACTTTGATATTGATTTAGCTGCTCAAGGGGATCTAGAGGTTTGTGATCATCATACGATTGAAGATTGTGGGATCGTTTTAGGTAAGGCTTTTAAGGAGGCTTTACAGGATAAAAAAGGGATTCGCCGTTATGGTTCTTTTACGATTCCAATGGATGAAACATTGTGCAATGTGACATTGGATTTAAGTTCTCGCAGTTATCTTGTTTATCATTGCGAACTTAAACGAGAAAGAGTAGGAAGTTTCTCCTGTGAAATGGTTGAAGAATTTTTAAGAGCGTTTGCGTTTAATGCGGGAATTACGTTACATGTTAATGTTTATTATGGAACCAATGATCATCATAAGATCGAAGCTATATTTAAAGCTCTTGGACAGGCTTTAAAACAAGCTGTTATCGTGGATGGTGATAAGATATTTAGTTCTAAAGGAGTGCTTGAAGGATGATTGCCATCATAGATTATGGAATGGGAAACTTGTATAACGTAAAAAATGCCTTGGATGTTCTAGGGGTAGATTCAATGATCACATCTAAAAAAGAAGATCTGCAAAAAGCAGATAAACTTATATTGCCCGGTGTAGGTGCCATGCAGGATTGTATGTTGAATCTAGAAAAAAGTGGTTTAAAAGAAATGATAATAGATTTCGTTTTACATCAAAAAAAGCCTTTATTGGGAATATGTTTAGGAATGCAGGCTTTGTTTGAATCAAGTGAAGAAAATGGACATACCAAAGGATTTGGGTTTATCAAAGGAAATGTGATCAAAATGGAGGATACCAATGTAAGAATTCCGCATATTGGCTGGAATGATCTTCAGTTTGTAAAGGATATGCCTTTAAAAGATAAATTTTCAAAAGCACCTTTTGTCTATTATGTGCATTCTTATTATGCAAGTGATTATGACAAGGAAGATCTGGTCGCATATTCAGAATATGGAAATATGAAAGTTTGTGGTGTGATCATGCACGGTCATGTCATGGGATGTCAATTTCATCCTGAAAAAAGTGCTGAAGATGGGTTAAAGATCCTAAAATATTTTGTGGAGGAATTTGTATGATAGTGATACCGGCAATTGATATTTTAGATGGTGTAGGTGTACGTTTATATCAAGGTAAGTATGAACAAAAAGATGTGGTAGCTTCCAGTGTTGAAGAGATGGCTTTATATTTTGCGAACATGCAAGCACCTTATCTACATATGGTTGATTTAAATGGAGCTAAATCCGGAACCAGAGAGAATGCGAAGATCATTGTCGAATGCGCTAAGAAAATAGATATTCCCATTGAAGTAGGTGGAGGCATTCGCACGATGGAAGATATAGCTTTTTATCTGGAACAAGGCATTGCTCGTGTGATCCTTGGAACCTCCGCTTTAAAAGATAGGATGTTTTTAGAACAGGCTTTAAACCGTTATGCCGATCGTATCGTAGTGGGTATAGATTGTAAAGATGGATATGTACAAGCACAGGGATGGCTGGAGTCCAGTGATGTATATTATCTTGATTTCGCCAAAGAAATGGAAAAATTAAATGTTAAGACCATTATTGTTACAGATATATCAAAAGATGGTACATTGGCAGGTCCAAATTATGAAATGCTGAAAAAATTACAGGAAACAGTCAACATAGATATTATTGCCAGTGGAGGTATCAAGAATATTGAACATATCAAGCGTTTAAATTCAATGCGTTTATATGGAGCAATTACGGGCAAGGCAATCTATGCAAAGACCTTAGATTTAAATGAAGCCTGGAAGATCTGCAAGGAGGGATGATATGCATACGAAAAGAATTATTCCTTGTTTAGATGTCAAAGATGGAAAGGTCGTTAAAGGGATTAATTTTGTTGGATTAAAAGAAGTTGGAGATCCAGTCCAACTTGCTAAACAATATTATGAACAGGGAGCTGATGAATTGGTATTTCTTGATATTACCGCCACACATGAGGCAAGAGATACGATGGTGGATGTGGTAAAACAAGTAGCCAAGGAAATCTTTATACCTTTTACAGTAGGTGGAGGGATACGAACCCTTGAAGATATTCAAAAAATGTTACATTCTGGTGCAGATAAAGTAAGTGTGAACAGTGCCGCAATCAAGGATTCAAATTTAATCAAAGAAGGAGCACGACTTTTTGGCAGTCAATGTATCGTTTTGGCAGTAGATGCCAAGAAGCGAGAAGATCAAAGTGGGTGGAATGTCTTTATTCATGGTGGACGAATTGATACAGGTTTGGACTTGATTGACTGGGTAAAACAGGCAACTGATTTAGGTGCCGGAGAAATCTTGTTGACAAGCATGGATGCAGATGGTACCAAGAAAGGCTTTGATATTGAACTTTGTAAAGCAGTTTCTAAAGAGGTTTTAGTTCCTGTTATTGCCAGTGGAGGATGTGGATCTTTAGAGCATTTTGAAGATGTATTTAAAGAAGAAGCTGCCGATGCAGCTTTAGCAGCCAGCTTATTTCACTATAATGAATTAACGATTTCCCAAATTAAGACATATTTAAAAGAAGAAGGGGTCCCGGTACGAATATGATACAGATCGATTTTAAAAAGAATAATGGATTGGTGCCTGTAATCGTACAAGATGTTCATACCAATCAAGTTCTGATGCTGGCTTACATGAATGAAGAAAGCTTGCGTTTAAGTATAGAAACAAAACTTGCGACCTATTACAGTCGCTCTAGAAAATCTCTTTGGATCAAAGGCGAAACAAGTGGTCACTATCAACACATTCAAGATATTTTAGTAGATTGCGATAATGATACCTTGTTGTTGAAAGTAGAACAAGATGGTGCAGCCTGTCATACAGGTAAATACAGTTGTTTTTATCGAAATATTGAAGGAGATGAAATTCTATGAATGAGTTAAAATCTTTATATGCTACGATTCAAGATCGTAAAGAAAATCCTGAACAAGGTAGTTATACTTCATACTTGTTTGATAAAGGACTAGATAAGATACTAAAAAAATTGGGTGAAGAAAATACCGAAGTTATTATTGCTTCTTTGATGCAGTCTAAAGAAGATCTTATCAATGAGATTGGAGATCTTTTATATCATTTGATCGTTTTGATGGTTGAAAAAGGAATCACTTTAGAAGAAGTAGAAGCAGAATTAGAAAAACGTTCGAAAAAGAGTCACAATTTAAAACCAGAAAGAAGACCCATTGAAAATCTATAGACACAAGTGGTCTTTTTTCTTTTCTTCCTTGTAAATAAAATGTATTTTTTTTATACTTTACGTATGCTGATTTGTCCTAAGTGTAAAAAAGAGCTAAAAAAAGAAGATCATTGTTATAGATGTCCTGAAGGACATTCTTTTGATATTGCTAGACAAGGCTATGTTAATCTTTCTTTGAAACAAAAGAAAAATCAAGGAGATAACCGTCTTATGGTGTTGGCTCGATCTAAGTTTTTGGAAGAAGATCATTATGATTTTATGCGTCAGTTTGTAAAGGATAAATTAGTTGATCACAATATACACACTTTGATTGATGGTGGATGTGGACAAGGTTATTATACAAAAGAGTTTAAACAAGTCGTGGATACAGTATATGGTATTGATCTTAGTAAAGAAGCTATTCGATATGCGGCGGCACATGACAAACAAAGTCAGTATTTTGTTGCTGGTATCTTTGATATGCCATTTTCGAATCATTCAGCTGATTGTATCACTTCTATTTTTACACCATTACCACATGAAGAAGTTTATCGTGTGTTAAGAGAAAATGGTATTTGGATCGTGGTTGGTCCAGGGCCTGATCATTGTATTGAGTTAAAAGAGCTGATGTATGATCGCCCATACAAAAATGATTGGCCAGATACACATATGCATCATTTTGAATGTGTCTCACAGGATTTAATTTCAAATAAAGCTGTGGTAGAAGATGTATGGTCTTTATTGGAAATGACACCTTATCGATATAATTCACCATCTTCTTCTTTAGATAAAGTAAAAGCTTGTAAATTGTTAGATACGACATTTGAATTTGTCGTTAGTATATGGAGAAAAATATGAAATCGGTAATAAAAAAATGGGGAATCAATGGAGAGGGAATCGTTTTTAGAAATAAAAAACCAGTCTTTATTGTAGGGGCAATTCCTACGGAAAGAGTTTCTTATCACATCGTTCAGGAACATAAAACATACTGTATAGGCGAGCTTGAAAAAGTTGAACAAGAATCCAGTCTTCGTAGATATCCGGTCTGCCAATACGCAGATAGATGTTCAGGTTGTTCTTTGATGCATGTTAAATATAAAGGACAGTGCAAGATGAAAGAACAGATTTTGAAAGAGTCTTTAAAAAAATATGCCCAATATGATGGGCCTATCGAACCAATACGAAAGAATATCAATAATTTAGGGTATCGAAATAGCTGTAAGCTACCTTTAAGAGTCATTCAAGGCAAATTAGTGAGTGGAATGTATAAAAAGAACTCGAATGATTTTGTGGCGATTGATCATTGTTTGATTCATTCAAAATATATTGAACACGTTCGAAAACAAATCTTAGAAGTAATCAATAACTATGGATCAGCTTTGGATAAGACTTTGTTTAAAAGCCTTGTCATTAAGGAATTTAATGGAAAAATACAGGTTATCTTAGTAAGTGGGCCAATGGATTTTCCACAAAAACTTATTGATCAAATCTGTAATATAGAAGGAATTGTTTCTTTGTGGCAGAGTATAAAAACAGATCGGTCTGTTGATGTTTTTGGAAGTGAGATGAAACATCTGGCTTTAGAGATGAATATTACTCTTAACATTGAAGATTTACAGCTTTCTTTATTGCCACGATCTTTTTTTCAGTTGAATACCACACAGGCTGTTGAGATGTATAAATATGTAAGTAGTTTAGTGGATTCATGTAATCTTTTGGTCGAGGCTTATTGTGGAATTGGGGCAATGTCTTTATTCTGTGCTAAAAAAGTTAAACAGGTTATAGGTATCGAATATATTGATGATGCCATAAAGAATGCTAAAGAAAACGCGAAGATCAACCATATTAAAAACGTATCTTTTATTTGTGGAGATGCAGGGCAAGTATTAAGAAATATATCAAAAGATCATGAAATTGATACTCTGATCGTTGATCCGCCAAGAACTGGATTGGATCGAGTTATGATCGATACGATCTTGTCATCTAACATAAAAAATATCATCTATGTTTCATGTAATCCAAGTACCTTGGCTAAAAATATAGATGCTTTAAATAAACGATATCATTTGGTGCAGGTACAGCCTTTTGATTTATTTTCGCAGACACAACATATAGAAACTGTATGCTTGTTTAAACGATCATAAACTTTCCTTAAGTGCAATAAAGGGGGAATTGTATGCTTGGAAAAATATATCGTCTTTTGATTGCATGTCTAGCAGCTGTTCCAATACAGCTGTATGTCATGCCTGTTCTTTTACAATATGTTTATATGCCTTCTTCTTATGGACAGATTATCATGTATATCATGATTGCGATCGTTATTTATGAGTTTTTGGTTACTTATAAAAAATGGAAGAAATGGGATTGGCATATTCTAACGGGAATTTACTATATAACACTGATTTATATTTTGTTCGCAAGACCGGATATGGGATATTCTTTATATGAACTAGACCCTTTTCAATTGGTCAATAGTATTCGATATGGTTCCTATGATGAATGGATCATAGCTCTATTTAATATTTTGATCTTTATTCCAATGCCAATCATGAACCATTATTATTTAAAAAAAGATTTAAAAGTATTATTCTCCTGTGTTTCCATTGGATTTTTGATTGAACTGATCCAGGCTATATCAAGAAGGGGTGTCTTTGATATTGGTGATATTATCTTGTATGGTGTAGGTATCTTAATTGGATATATCATCGAAAAGCGATTATGAGAATTCAGGAAAGTTTACGATATTGGTATAAAAATAGGAGGGAATTTTTGTAAGAATCTGCATTTTCAAATTATGAAATATGTGCAAACCTAGATACAGATATCAAACGATTATGATAATTACATAGCTAAAAATAAATATATAATAGTATTTAAAATAGAAAGCGAAGTTAGTTATGGTTATTAATAATGGTATAAAAGAAGCAAGAGAAAAGAAAATGATGACACAAAACGATTTGGCAAAACGCATGGGTGTTGATGTTAATGTCATCAAAGATTGGGAATAGAATAATACGATGATTTCTTTAAAAGATGTTAGACGTTTAACGAAGTATCTAGATGCAACTAGTGATCAGCTATTATTAGGCTGTACGAAGCCTCCAATTGATTTATCAGGTTTAACAGAAGATCAAATCGAAGAGATTTTTTCTTTATTTATTACAAATTTAAAGAAACTAAACCGTCATCATCGAAAGATCAATATGAAGACAAATAGATCTACAGTACGAGACTTTGGCTCTAAAGTCTATTATATACGTGTACGTCTTTTAGGAATTTCTCAAGAGGAATTAAGTTATAAATTAAATATATCACGAACATCGGTTCAATCGTATGAAAGAAGCAGTGAGGTTGATTCGGTGAATCGAATTATCTCTTTATCTAAATTATCTAAGGTATCAACAGACTATTTGATCTTCAATGATTGTCCGCTTCAACTTTCCAGTTATGAATTGGATAATGAAAGATATTCAATCTTAAAACAGTTGGTGCAGTTTTATGTAAAATACAATACGATCCACAATTGATGACAACGCTTACATTTTTTGGTTGAGTTTCTTCTTCAATAATTCTACAATAGAGATAAGGATTGTGAGGATTTAGAAATGAAAACATTTATTGGTGTAGACCTTGGTGGAACGAATATTCGTGCAGCCAAAGTCGATGAAGAAGGAAATATTCTTCAAATGGTAAAAGATGTCAGTGAGCCGGATAAAGGGGCTGAACATGTGATGTCTAAGATGATCGAACTAATCGAGCGAATTGATGGATATGAAGAATGCGAAGGAATTGGAATGGGAATACCAGGCCCAATTGATACGATACATGGAAAGATCATTGTTTCAACCAATTTACCAAAACTTGTTGGCTATCCTATCGTAGAACATATTTCAAAACATTTTAATAAACCAACATTTATTGATAACGATGTAAAAGTGGCAACACTCGGAGAAGCGTGTTTAGGTGCTGGAAAAGAATATCCGATTGTTTATTATGTAACCATTTCTACTGGAATTGGTGGAGCTTTATCTATTGATAAAAAAGTATTGAGTGGGCAAAATGGGCATGCTGGTGAAATTGGGAATATTTGTATTGACCGCAATCGAAACAAGTACAATATTTTAAATGTAGGCGCTGTTGAAAATGAGGCAAGTGGAACAGCCATTACAAGAAAAGGAAAAGAAGTATTTGGCGATACGATCCAGCATGCAGGAGATGTTTTTGAACTAGCTCGTCAAAAAGATGAAAAAGCTTTAGAAATTGTAGATAATATGGCTTATGATCTTGCGATGATGTTTAGTGCAATTGCTCATGTATGTGATCCCCATGTATTTGTCGTAGGTGGAGGAGTCATGAAAGGCAAAGATGTGTTCTTTGATAAGATGGAGAAGTATTATCGTGATATGATCCATGTGGGAATGCAGCCAGTTGTATTTAAAGAAGCGATGTTAAAAGAACCTGGTATCATTGGCGCAGCTATGTTGCCAATGACAAAAATTGCGTAATCACTGACCTCTTTTACAGAGGTCTTTTTTTTTACAATTAACATAGAATTTACATTCACATTCATTAGAAGAATTATAATAATATGGGGGTTTGAGTATGATACATGGAATCATTGATATCGGATCCAATACGATTCGATTAAATGTATATCAAATTAATGAAAATAATGATTTTGAAATCTTGTTTTCAAAAAAGGAAGCGGTTGGGATCGTTTCCTATGTTAAAAAGCGCATTATGTCTGAAGAAGGTATTCTAAAATTAGAACAGTGTTTAATGCGTTTTAAAGATATGATGCATGCTTTAAATATTGGCTCTTTTTCAGCTTTTGCGACAGCTTCTTTACGAAATATTGATAACACACAAGAGGTATTGGATAGAGTTAAAAACGACTGTGATATCAAGATCGATTTACTTTCTGGTGCTCAGGAAGGTAGATTGAGTTTTAAAGGAGCTATTCACGGATTGGCCCATGACAATGGTATCTATGTGGATACAGGCGGAGGAAGTAGTGAGATCATTTTATATGATCATAACCAGATTGGGTATGTTGCCAGTTTACCGATTGGATCTTTAAACATGTTCAATAAATATGTAAAAGCCATTCTTCCTAAGGCAAAGGAAGTTAAATTGATGAAAGAACGTGTTATGAAAGAATTAAAAGATGCCGAGAAGGATAAAGGAACTTTTCGATGTCGATATCTTGCGGTGACTGGTGGTAGCATGCGAGCTTTACGCTCTGTGCTTGTGAGCTTGAAATGGATTGCCAAAGATTGTTATGAGTTTGACAGCAATCTATTAAAAGAACTTACAAAATATTTATTAGAAGATGAAGAGCGTTGTGCGCATTTGTTTTTGAAAGTTAAACCAGACAGGATCCACACTCTTTTTTGTGGATTGGTGATCATTGATACGATTGCGCAATATACACAAGCTGAAAAAATTCAAGTATCAATGAATGGAGTTCGAGAAGGTTATTTGATTGAGAGAGTTATAGGAGAACAGAATGCATAAAAAATATCCGTTTACCCAAAATCGTGAACTATCTTGGCTGCGTTTCAATGAAAGAGTTTTAGAAGAAGCAGCAGATCCAAGAGTTCCCTTATTGGAAAGATTAAAATTTATAGCTATTTTTACCAGCAATTTAGATGAATTTTACATGATTCGATGCGGTAGTTTATATGATTTATCTTTGATCGATAAAGATGATATTGATAAACGCAGTGGAATGACACCAGATGAACAGTTAGATGCGATTTATGAAATGAGTGAGAAACTATATGTATTAAAAGATGAAACGTATAAAGATATCAATCGCACATTAAGATCTTTGCAGATGTCTTGTCTTTCATTTAAAGATCTATCTAAAAAGCAGTTAAAATATGTAACCCAATATTTTGATACACAGATTTTTCCTTTGTTGTCACCACAGATCATAGATGCAAGACATCCTTTTCCACATTTAATAAACAAAGGATTGTATATCATTGTTGAATTGGAACAAGGATACGGAATTATAAGTGTTCCTAATTTTATAGATCGAGTCTTATATGTTCCAGATACGGAGCATTGTTATTTGTTAGCAGAGCAAATTATCTGCCACTTCGCACAAAGACTTTTTAATGAAAAAGTATTGTTTAAAACAGTCATTCGTGTCACTCGCAATGCCGATATCAACCTGGATGATAAAGCGATTGATGATGATGAAGATTATCGACAATCTATGAAGAAGATCTTAAAGTCTAGAAGTCGTTTGTCACCGATTCGATTAGAATTCTATAAAGATATTAAGGATGATGTCTGTGAATACTTATGCGATCATTTAAATTTGAAACGCAAGCAAGTTTTTGTTTCAAAAACTCCATTGGAAATGGAGCATGTCTATTCCGTTATTGATTCAGCTTCCTTGTCGTTAAAGACACCTTTATCTTATGAAGATTTTAATGCTCAGCCATCCATTGATCTAGATAGTAAGAAACCATTGATTCCACAAATCATTGATCATGATGCTTTATTGTTTTATCCATATCAGGATGTTGGAGTATTTCTTGATTTGTTAAAAGAGGCAAGTTCAGATCCAAATGTTGTTTCAATCAAGATTACGATCTATCGACTTGCGAAACATTCAAAGATTTTAAGATATTTATGTCGAGCTGCAGAGAACGGCAAAGAAGTTACGGTCTTGATGGAGCTTCGTGCTCGTTTCGATGAACAGAACAATATCAATGCAGCAGAAATCTTAGAAGATGCTGGATGTCGAATCTTATACGGTTTTGAAAACTATAAAGTTCATTCTAAGGTTTGTCTGATTACGTATAAAACAAGAAATACGATCAAGTATATTACTCAAATTGGAACAGGGAACTATAATGAAAAAACAAGCCATATGTATACGGATATTTCGTATATAACGGCAAAAGAAAGTATCGGTAAAGATGCAGTAGCTTTCTTTCAAAATATGGCAACATCGAATTTAAATGGATCTTATCAACATTTATGGGTAGCTCCTGCCAATCTAAAACAAGAAGTATTATCGAATATCGATCTTTTGATCGAACATGCCAAGGCTGGCAAAGCGGCATCTATCAAGATCAAGATGAATTCAATGACCGATATGGATATTATGCAACGTTTAGTTGAAGCCAGCCAAGCAGGGGTAAAAATTACTATGGTCATTCGTGGTATTTGTTGTTTGTTACCAGAGCTTGAAGGCTATACGGATAATATTTGGATCATTAGTATAGTTGGACGTTTCTTGGAACATTCTCGAATTTACTGTTTTGAAACACAGAGTGTCAACAAGGTATATATATCCAGTGCGGATTTTATGACAAGAAATACTGAAAAACGTGTTGAAGTAGCTTGTCCAATTTATGATGAACGATTAAAAAAACGTATATTAGATTACTTTGATGATATTTTAAAAGATAATGTAAAAGCAAGATATCTAAAATCTAATGGACAATATGTACGTGTTGATTCTTCACGAGATCCTTATGATTCTCAAAAAATGAATATGGAAAAAGCGATTGAACTTGTCTCAAATAAAGAGGAAAAAAAGGAAAACGGACTATTTGATATATTAACTCAGTTGAAACAATCAATCTTTAAAAAATAGGCCTTCCTCCATGAAAAGTAGAAAAAAAACTAGAAATAAAGTACAATAGAGAAATCATGGAGGTATTTATGAAAAAAGAAAAGAATTTAACGAAGATTTTATATGTATTTGTTGTTTTATCCTTGGTTTACACTGGATACACATTATTTTCAACATATTCAGCACTTTCAACGTATATAGCTGCTGGAACGATCACAACAGCTCAGATCATTGAAACTTTAATTTCTTATTGTTTTAATCCGGTTATGTTAACTGTGATCCTTTATGCTCTTGCCTGTATGAATGAAACTTTGATCAAATTATTGGTACGTAAGGAAGAAGTAAAAGAAGAAAAAAAAGAGGCACCAGAACAAAAAGTTGAAGAAGATGAAACAGATACGATCGAATCCAAAGAAATTGTTGATAAAACAAACGAAGACCAGGCTGAAAAATAGCCTGGTCTTTTTAAAGAAGTTTTTCTAAAATTTGAACAGCGTTCGTAGCGGCTCCTTTGCGTATTTGATCGCCGCAACAGAATAAGGATAAAGAGTGATTTGTAGGATCAGAAATATCTTTACGAACACGGCCTACATAAACAAGATCTTGATCTGTTGTTTCTAAAGGCATTGGATATTGTTTGTGTAAAGGATCGTCTTTTAATAGAACGCCTTGTGCTGATGATAGAAGTTCTCTAGCCTTGGTAATGTCGATTTCTTTTTCGCATTCGATCGTGATACTTTCAGAATGGCTTCGTAAGATTGGAACACGAACGCAAGTGCAGTTTACCAAAAGGTTGTCGTCGTGTAAGATCTTTCTGGATTCATTTTGTAGTTTCCATTCTTCTTTTGATATTCCTAGATCATCAAAGTCTCCGATTTGAGGAATTAGGTTGTAGGCAATTGGATAAGGAAATGCATTACAAGATGCAGTAGGATCTTTTAATTGATTTTCTAAATCTTGAATACCTTTTACTCCAGCTCCACTAACAGCCTGAAATGTTGTGACAATCATGCGTTTGATCTTAAATTCTTTATGCAAAGCATTTAATGCGACCAGGGCAATGATAGTCGCACAGTTTGGATTGGCAATGATACCTTTGTTCTTGGCGATATCCTCCGGATTAATTTCAGGGATAACTAGAGGAACATCTTGGTCTAAACGAAAGGCACTTGAATTATCGACAATGATTACCTTGTTTTCTAATGCCCAGGGAATCCATGTTTTGGCAATATCGTTTTCAGTGGCACCAAGAGCAAAGTCAACATCTTTAAAACTATCTGGATTCAATTCTTCACAAATAATTTCTTGATCGAAGAATTTGAATTTTTTTCCTTTAGAGCGGGCACTTGCCAAAAGCTTTAAGTTGCATTGAATGTTTCTCTCTTCAAGGCATTTTAACATCTGTTGTCCTACAGCGCCTGTAGCGCCTACAATTGCAATTGTCTTCATGACTGTTTCTCCTTTGTGACAAATGTGTCATAGATAACTTGTATCGTTTTTTCAAAATCTTTTTTCTTTACACCAACCGTGATGTTGATTTCATCGCTGCCTTGGGCAATCATCACAATATTGATGTTGTTAGTTCCTAGAGAACCAAATAGTTTACCACTGGTACCTGGCTTATCAGACATGTTTTTACCCACGGTTGAAATCAATGAAATATCTTCCTGTGTTTTGATTTCATCTGGTTTTAATTCTGTCTTGATACGGGCAAGAATTTCATATAAGGAATCTTCAATGTCTTTTTTAGAGACAACGATACTGAAGGAATCAATTCCACTTGGAATATGTTCTACACTTATATGATATGCTTCAAGGATCGATAGAACTTTTCGGATAAATCCTATTTCGTTGGACATATGTTTTTTATAAATGTAAATGCTTAAGAAATCTGTCTTTCCAGCAATCCCTGTAATGGCATAAGGGTTGACGTAATTGTTATGTTCTTGAATGATCGTTCCTGCATCCTGTGGTCGATTTGTATTCAAGATATGAATGGGGATATTTGCTTCCTTGACAGGGAATATGGCTTCCTCATGAAGAACGCTGGCACCCATATAGCTTAACTCTCTTAGTTCTGAGTAGGTGATATGTGTAATTTGTTCTGGATCTTTTACGATTCTTGGATCTGCCATTAAAAATCCAGAGACATCGGTCCAGTTTTCATAGACATCTGCATTTATACATCGTGCCAATATAGCTCCGGTAATATCTCCACCACCTCTAGGAAAAATTTGGATTTGTCCATTGGCACTGCCTCCATAGAAGCCGGGAAAAACAAAGTTTTTATACTGAGCGCATTTTGCGGTTAGTTTGTTTGTTGTTGCCTGCCAGTCAATGGTTTTATCTAATCGAAAACGAATGATATCTTTGGCATCGACAAATCCATAGCCTAAATATTCTGCCATTAATTTGGCACAGAAATATTCTCCTCGTGAAACGATTTCGGCTTGGTTCATTTGATTTAAGTTAGTATAAAAACGATCTAATTCCTTTTCAATAGGTTGTTTTAAACCTAGTTCATTTTTTATTTCCAAGAAACGATCTTTAATCAAATTAAAAACATTTGAGGCATCTACGTGATATTGACGATGTGCATCTAATAAATAGAGCAGGTCGGTAATCTTATTGTCATTTCCGTTTCTTTTCCCAGGGGCACTCACTACTACATACTTTCGTGCCGGATCTGACATAACGATCTCTTTAACTTTTTTAAATTGAGAAGCACTGGCTACACTGCTTCCGCCAAATTTTGTGATTTTTAACATAAACTTATCTCCATATTGCGATCATTGCATCTGTATCTTGTTTTTTGATTTTTTGGATGATTGTCTGATCCATTTGTTCGATCCAATAGTAAGATCCATCTTTTTTTGTATAGTTGATTGTAAGCTCTTTATTTGAACGAATGATCCAGTTTTCTTTGATCAGTGATTCATCATATGTATACGTATTGGTTAATTTAATGCTACGTTCTTTGTTCTCCAATGTATCAATTGCATTTTGCATCATAGCTTGAGCGGTAGCTAATTGACCAGCCCCTTGACCTAGATAGCCAAGTGTTTCAAAGCTATGTGCATGGATCGTTTGTGCATTATAGTTGTTTTCAACATTGGCTAAGAAAGTTCCATTATCTAAAAATGCCGGTGCAATGATCGTACAAACTTTTTCATCTTTACAAACTGAAATTGCTAAATGGCGAATGATCTTCCCGTTTTCTTTTGCCAAGGCGATATCATTATTTGAAATTTTAGAAATACCAAAAGGTTTTGGCAGCTCTAATTTTTTGTTTTTATAAGCCAGCATATTAGATATAACAGCCTTATAGTAAACATCAATTCCTTCCACATCATTTGTAGGATCTTTTTCGGCATATCCAAGGTCCTGTGCATTTTTTAAGGCAACTTCATAATCAAGAGCATTTTTAGTCATTTGATCTAGAATATAGTTGCTGGTTCCATTAAAGATTCCTTCATATCCTTGAATTGGTTCCAAACGCTGTAGCTTTAATAGTGCATCTAAAAAAGGAATTCCACCCGCAACACAAGCTTCAATTTGAATGGTCGTATCATTATCTTTAGCTAGATCTAAATAGTCTTCCAAATAGGTTGCGATAACTGCTTTATTGGATGTGATTACATGTTTTTTCGCTTTTAAAGCTTTACGAATCAATGTGTTAGCTGGTTCAAGACCATTCATACATTCCATGACAATATCAATGGATGGATCTTCAACGATATGTTCTTCGTTTGAAAAGCGGGGAAGATCTTCCTTTTCTTTTCGTACATATATATATTGGATATTGAGATCATTGGTTAATTCACAAAGTTTTTCAACACCTTTTCCTACAACACCATATCCACATAAAGTAATGTTCATTTTATCCTCCTTATGTGTTTTTTTAAAAAACACTTGTTTTTAAATTGTGAACATTGTATCATATGAGATATAGTTTTTCAAGGAGGGATTCCCATGAACAATTTCTATGTTTCAACGCGAGATAAACAGGTTCATCTGACATCAAAAGAAGCAATTTTAAAAGGAATCAGTGATGATGGTGGATTGTTTGTCTGGCCTGATTTAGCTGATGTAAAAATTGATTTAAATAGAGTTTGTCAAAATAATTATAAAGAAAATGCTGTTTATATTTTGAGCAAACTTCTACATGATTTTACAAAAGAAGAATTAGAACAATGTGTAAATAATGCATATACAGATACTTTTGCCTCTAAAGACATTACCCCAGTTCGTAAGGTAGGGGATATCTATGTTTTGGAATTGTTTCATGGTCCAACCAGTGCTTTTAAGGATGTTGCCTTGACTTTATTGCCACAGCTTATGTCTGTAGCTCTTGAAAAAACAGATCAGAAAGCTTTGATCTTGACGGCTACAAGTGGTGATACTGGAAAAGCAGCGTTAAATGGATTTAAAGATGTAAAAAATATCGGAATCGAAGTTTTTTATCCAGATCAAAAAGTGAGCCAGATGCAATATCGCCAAATGGCAAGTCAGACGGGTAATAATTTAAAAGTGTTGGCAATCAAAGGAAACTTTGACGATGCCCAAAGTAAAGTCAAAGAATTGTTTTTGGATAAAGATCTAAATGAATTTGCCGCTGAGCATAATGTCATGTTAACGAGTGCAAATTCGATTAATATAGGACGACTTGTTCCTCAGATCGTTTATTATTTTGAAAGTTATAAATATCTTGTGAATCATGATTTCATTAAAATAAATGATCCGGTTTGCTTTAGTGTTCCTACAGGAAATTTTGGAGATGTTTTGGCTGGGTATTATGCGTATTTAATGGGATTGCCGGTAAAGAAATTTTATGTAGCCAGCAATGCTAATCATGTTTTAACAGATTTTTTAACAACCGGAATCTACGATCGTAACCGCGATTTTATTCAGACAATCTCACCTAGCATGGATATCTTGATTTCATCCAATCTAGAAAGATTGTTGTATTATATGTCAAATCAAGATACAGAATTTGTCAAACAATGTATGGATGATCTAAATCAAAAAGGAAAATATCAAATTCCAGCACAGATGTTGGAAAAAATACAATCTTTATTTGGCTGTGGTTATATTGATGATGAAGTCACAAAACAAGTCATAAAAGAAACTTATGATTCCAATCGTGTGATCTTAGATCCACATTCTGCCATTGCGTATAAGGTTGCCAAAGATGCCTGTGAAGATGTGATTGTTTCTTTAGCAACAGCTTCACCTTATAAATTTCCTCAGGATGTATTGGATGCCTTGGGTATAGAAAGCACTTCTGAATTTGATGCGATGAATAAACTTGCAGAAGTCTGTAGCGATCCAATTCCTGATAATCTAGCAGCTTTACAAACCTCTAAGATCATTCATAAAGATGTGATCTCTGTCAAAGAGATGGAAGAAAGTGTTAAAGATATGGTGGAGAAGTTCGTATGATTTGTGTAAAAGTACCGGCAACAAGTGCAAATTGTTGTGTTGGGTTTGATACTTTAGGGATTGCTTTGGATTGGTTTGCGACATTTTACTTTGAACCAAATCCAGAGTTTGTAATTGAAGGCTGTTCAGATGAATTTAAAAATGAAGACAATCTAGTAATCGTGGGATTTAAAAAAACTTGTGATTATATGAAGGTAGATATGCCTACCTTAAAATTAAAAATCGATACAGATATACCTTCATCAAGAGGACTTGGTTCGAGTTCAACTTGTATCGTTGCAGGTATCATGGCAGCGGATGCATGGTTTCACGGTCAATTAAACAAGATGGAGATGCTAAAAATCGCAACCGAGATCGAAGGACATCCAGATAATGTCGCACCAGCAATATTTGGACAAGCATGCACAAGCTTCATGGATGATGGAGATGTTCGCATGATGATGATTCCTTGTCAAAATTTTAAAGGACTGGCCATGATTCCGGATTATCCGATTCAAACATCTGAAGCCAGAAAGGTTTTACCACAGATCATTGACTATAAAGATGCTGTTAAACAAATTGGTTATGCGTTAAGTTTTGTTCAATGTTTGTCCAGTGGAAATGAATTGATCTTTCCGAAGACATGCCACGATTTTCTTCATGAACCATATCGTGGTAAACTCATCAAGGAATATGCTGAAATTCATGACTACTGTAAGAGCATTGATTTGGCTATGTGGATTTCAGGAAGTGGCAGTACGATGCTGGCCATGAGTTTAGATGAGAAAAAGCTGGACATGTTACAAGAATGGATTGTAAAATATTGTGGCATGTCTTATAAGAAGGTATCGATTTCTACGAAAGGAGCATATATAGAGTATGAGTAAGTTCTTTGTTGTTTCAAGTGATATTTTGCCTGAAGTTCTTGAAAAAGTTATAGAAGCAAGAACGTTACTGATATCAGGCAAAGCAAAACGCATCTCAGAAGCAGTTAAGGAAGTAGGGATTTCGCGAGGAACTTTCTATAAATATAAAGATGCAGTATTCTCATTTGATCAGGATCAATCACGCCGTAATGCTGTAGTTTCTATGATCATTAAAAATGAAAAGGGAGCTTTATCAAAAGTCTTGTCTTTAGTATCGGTAAAACAGGTCAACGTTCTGGCAATCAATCAAACGATTCCAATTAATGGTATTCATAACTTATCACTGACTTTAGATATAACGGATCTAGAAATCAGTATTCAAGCTTTGTTGAAATTAATGGAAGCTATGCCAATGGTTGATAAGGCGGAATTGGTTGCGGTTGAATAATGAAATCATTCATTTCTTTTATTTGGGGTCTAATGTTTATTGTATGTGCTGCCGTTTTCAGCATTCAATCAATCGCGTTGGATCCTGATTTTTATACAACTCGTTATGAACAAATGGAATTGGCTAGTGATTTAAATGTTTCCAATCAAGATCTCAATGACAGCATTATAGTCTTATTGGATTATATTCAAGATGAAAGACAGGATATGGACATTACGATAACTCGCAATGGACAAGCTGTTGAAGCGTTTAACACAAAAGAAAAGACGCATATGGTAGATGTAAAAGCGCTATATCAAAATGCGATTACTGTGGGTATCGTTTGTTTTGTTTTTATGATTGGTATCCTGGTTTATTTTTTTGTAAAAGAAAAGAAGCTTATGATCAGCTATCTTAGCAAAGGGATGATCCAAGCTTCAATATGTTTAGGAATTGTATTGTTATTTTTTGGGATGTGGATCGCATATGATTTTACAGGCTTTTGGACTTGGTTTCATACCGTGTTCTTCTCTAATGATTTATGGCTGTTAGATCCACGTACTGATTTTATGATCTGTATGTTGCCTGAGATTATTTTTAATCAGCTGGTCATTAGTATTATCATCGAATTTGTTTTGATGGTTGCAATTGCATTAGCGTTTTCAATATATTATCAATTTAAAAAAGCACCGATAGGATTTGATCGAAAATGAATTTAATATTAGCCTCTAAATCGCCAAGAAGAAAAGAGATTCTTTCTAAACTAGGTTATACATTTTGCGTGATTCCGGCCTTAAAAGATGAAGTTTTTAAAGGGCAGGATATTGATGCAGCTTTGAAGAATGTAGCTCTTTCAAAAGTAAAGGAAGTATTTGAAAAACACAATAATGATTGTATTATTGGTGCTGATACGATCATTGTTTATAATGGACAAATTCTTCAAAAACCAGCTTCCAAAACTGAAGCGTTTAAAACTTTGAAAATGCTGTCTGGTAAAGTTCATGAAGTCAAAACAGCGGTAGCTTTATGTAGTCCAAATCATGAAATGGTTGATGTCGTTACGACAAAAGTCTCTTTTAAAGAATTAAATGATGATAGGATCAACGACTATGTAAATAAAGGAACTTGTATGGATAAGGCGGGTTCTTATGGAATTCAGGAAGTGGATTTTGTAGAGCGTATTGAAGGTTCTTATTCAAATGTTGTAGGATTTCCAAAATATAAAGTGCAAGAATTTTTAGAAAAAGAAAAAGACCACTTGGGTCTTTAGAATAGTTCAATTTGATAACTGAATTGTGTTTCTTCACCAGGTTTTAATATCATCGTACCTTCACGATGGTAGAAATCTGGTGTTTCTTTTTCAAAATCACTGTGTCCATACCAAGGTTCAATGCAGATGAAGTTGCTAGGTGTAGGATGTGTCCAAAGAGCCAGGTATGGGAATCCGGCGAAGTGAACACGTAGACGAGGTTCACCTTGATGGCTTAGTGTTACATAGGAACTCTTGTAGTCTTTGTATACCAATGTAGCATAATGGTTAATATCTTCACGAGATAACTTCCATGAATTGAGTTGAACTTTCTTTTCTTTGATGTTTTCGTTAAAACTTGGATCAAAGACAAGCTGTGTAGCTTCTTCATTGAATTCAAAATCGATGGAATAGTCTTCAAATTTTTCATTCTTGTATTGAGGGACTCTAAAAGCAGGATGAAGTCCAAATGAATATGGCATATCTTCTTTTGAAGCGTTTTTGATCGTGTAGTCGATATGTAAAGTCTTGCCTTCAAGAGAATAAGCAATTTCAAAAACAAAATCAAAAGGGTACTGTTTTAAAGTTTCTTCATCAGAGCAGAATGTAAAAATCAATTTGTCTTCAAGTTGTTCCCCTTTAAATGTAGCATAACGGGCAAGGCCATGATTTTTCATCGTATATTGTTTTCCGTGAATTTCATAATACTTTGAATATGTACTACCGATGATAGGGAAAAGACTTGGGTTTCTTCCAGACCAGCCTTCATCTCCTTGATACATGATTTCAACATTATTTGTCTTGTCGAAAAAAGAAGTAATTTCTGCAGCTTCCGGGATTACTTCCAAACGACAAAACTCATTTTCTAATTTAAATGGCATATTTTAGACCTCCTTTACCAGCTTTTCTTTAACTAGATATGTATATATACCATCTTCATCGACCGAGTCAGTGATATGATCGGCGATTTCTTTTACTTTGTCACAACCATTTTTCATTGCGATTCCAATGTCCGCTTGTTTGATCATTTCAATATCATTTTCTCCATCCCCAAAGCAGATGATGCGATCAAGTTCAAAATGGTGTTTGATTTTTTGGATCGCAGTCACCTTATCTATGTTATTGGCTCGGATCTCAACACATTCTGGATAAAAAACGATGCCACAATCACGTGCTATTTGACAAATTTCTTCTTTTTGTTTATTTGTTTCATAACAAATCAGCACATTATAGGCAATATCATTTTCATATGGCTTATAATCCGGTGTGTTTAAATATAAAGAAAACTCTAATTCATAAAAGGGTTGTTTGACTTTGGTGCCAAAATAATTTCCATCTTTTGTACTGTATCGATAAAGAAGATCGTTGTTAAGACAATATGTTTCGATTTCCTTCATCAAAGTAAGTGAGATAGGAGTGTTCTCAATGATTTGATTGTTTGTATCTAAGATGAGTGCGCCGCCATCTAAGATTTTGGCATCAAAAGGGAAATTATACATTTCTCGAGGCAAGTGGTCGAGTTCTCTTAAGCAACGGCTGGTTGCTAAAAAGAGCATATCTTTTTGATCCTTTAATTGATATAGGGCTTGAAATGTTTTATGTGAAATCGTATGGAAGGCATTGTTATAGAGTGTGCCATCCATATCAAAAAAATATCCTGTTTTCATGTTCTTATTGTATCAAATATAGATCTTAATTACTATGATCTTTTCGGTATTGAAGGGGAGAGATACCTACAGATTTTTTGAATGCCTGAGCAAAATAAGATTGGCTTGTAAATCCGACAATATAAGAAATTTCAGAAATCTGTAAATTAGTCGTAGACAAGAGAATCTTAGCTTCGTGTATTCTTTTTTGGATCATATAACTAATAGGAGAAATACCTTTATATTGTTTAAAGGCATGAACAATGTGGTATTTATTTAAAAATGTGAGTTCACTTAATTTGTCTAATGTGATATCCTCTTTAAAGTGTGCGTCAATATATTTTTCGATAAAGACACAATCTTTATTCGCTTTATTGACAGGGGAGACTTCCAGCTTAATTTGAGCGCGACGCATTAAATTGATGATCAAGACTTCCAGAAGGTTTTGACAAAGTGATTGATATTCAACATCTTTTGTCTTTACCTCAAGTAACATCGTTCTTAAGTAGAATAAGACCTCGTGCTTATATTCATAATAGTTTGCGATACTGCAGCCTTGTTCTTCATCCTGTTCTTTAGAAAAAAATGTAATCCCTTCGATTCCCATAACGATATATTCAAAATTGACATTTTCAATACCTCGTTCGGTATGTGAAACCAGCGGATTCACGATGACTAGATCATCTTCTTTTACTGGATAGGTTTTGTTGTCTAGACTAAAAAGACCATGACCTTTTGTTACATAAAAGATTTCGGTACATAAGTGTGTATGTAAAGTAGAATTCCACTCATGGTCGAAACTAGATTCAGTAATGTACAAAAGCTTTGGCCTTGTTTTATCAAAATTTAGTTGTTCAAGTTGAAATCGATGTGTGCTCATAATAAATCCCTTTTCTACATAATTATATATTGTTTTCTTTGATTTATCAATTTTGTTTAGAACAAACAAAATCGCAATATATATAAAATAAACAACTATATAATTATGATAAAGCGCTTACAAATTCGATATACTGAATTTGTCAAAAAGATTCATACGAATTTATAGGAGGTAGAGTATGAAAAAAATTATAACTGCTGGACTATCATTTGCGATGGCAGCATCTATGTTGGCAGGATGCTCAAGCGCACCAGCTGAAGATGCAGATTCTGGAGATAAACGAGTTCTTAAATTCGATTCATTCTCTGGAGGAAACGGAGAAGAAGTATTTACAAAATTGGCTGAAGCTTTCGAAGCTGCTAACCCAGATGTAGATGTTCAACTACGTTTCGAAAAAGAATTGCCTGATGTATTGAACAAAGAAAATGCACAGGGTGAATATTCAGATGTTGTTTATTACAACTTAGGACAACCTTCTGGATACACAGAAACTCAGTTAAACACAAATGAAGTATTGGATATTTCCGACGTTATCGAAAATATTAATATCGATGAAAACTATAAGAATAGTAATATCGTTCAGTACTATGGTGATGGAAAATCTTACTTGTTGCCATTAAAGACAACTCCAGCTGGATTCTTCTATAACACAGAATTGATCGGAGAAGGAAAGAAATATGAACTTCCTACAACTTGGGATGAATTCTGGGCATTAGGTGATCAGGCTAGAGAAGATGGAATTGCATTGTTCACTTATCCAACAAATGGTTACTTCGATAATACATTAAATGCATTATTGAAAGAAACTGGTGGAGAAGAATTATTGACAAGTGTATTGAACTATGATAAAGATGCATGGAATTCTGATGCAGCTAAACAGGCAATTGATATCATTAGTAAATTAGTAAGCCCTGATTACTTGTATGCTGATACAGTATCTAATGCAAACGCTAAAGATGGTTTCACAATGAACCAGCAGGCAGTAATTGATGGAAAAGCATTGTTTATGCCAAATGGTGACTGGGTAGTTAACGAAATGGCTGATACTACTCCTGAAGACTTCCATTGGGGACTTCTTCCTTTACCAGCTCTTGAAGAAGGTGGAGAACGTTTTGTTGGTTCTATGACTGAACAAGTTTGGATCCCTGCTCAGGCTAAAAACGTTGATGATGCAAAAGCATTCTTAGAATTTATCTATTCTGATGAAGGTGTACAGATCATGGCTGAAGGTGGAAACATCGTTCCAACAGCAAACATGACAGAAACAATTGCTGCAATGGAAGATGGATATACAAAAGAATTTTTCTCTGTATATGATGAAGCTTCTGCTGCTCTAGGTGCATTTGCTCCATATAACACAGATAATTTACCTGATTTTGACCGTGCGGCTACAGTGTTCGGTTCAATCGATTCTTTAGCTACTGGTGAAATGACAGCTGATGAATATCAGAGCACATTGGCTGATGCTTGGGTAAAACTTTCTGAGAACAAAACAATTGCAGAATAATTAAACATTAAAATAGTTACAAATCGAAGCGATGAGCAAATTATTGCTCGTCGCTTTTTAAAGATTGGAGGTAAATTATGAATAAAAAGAAAGCACAAAGTCGTTTCGTATTTGCTTGTCTAGCACCGGCAGTTATCTTAGTATTCATTTTTATGGTCATTCCGACGATTGATGTATTTAAGACAGCATTCTTTAAAAAGAGCAATTTTGTCAGTGAAGCAACATTTGCCGGATTCTTTAACTTCAAAGTTCTTTTTAACGATTTGCGATTTATCGAGGCTATGCAAAATACAATTCTTTATGTCGTATTGATCACGATCATAACATTGATATTGGCGGTTTTATTTGCAACCTTGTTAACACGTGAAAATTTTGTTGGAAAGAATTTCTTCCGTGTTATTTTCTACATTCCAAATATTTTGAGTATTGTTGTTATTGCAGGTATCTTTTCAGCCATCTATCAGCCTACAAATGGTATCTTGAATACATTCCTTGGTATGATTGGACTTGATTTCTTGCAGCAACAATGGATGGGTAATCCGGATATTATTAACTATTCAATTATTGCAGCTTTGATCTGGCAGGCGATTGGTTATTATATGGTTATGTATATGTCAAGTATGACAAGTATTCCAGAAAACCTATATGAAGCAGCAAGCCTTGAAGGAGCAGGTAAAGTAAAACAGTTCTTTATGATCACTTTACCATTGATCTGGGATAATATTCGTACTACTTTGACATTCTTCGTTATTTCTACGATCAACTTATCATTCATGTTTGTACAGTTGACAAGTGAAGGTAATTTAGGTAGTGAAGTTGCCTTGAACTATATGTACAACAATGCATTTGCCGGTAAATATGGATTCGGTATGGCAATTGGTGTATGTATCTTCGTCTTCTCATTTGCTTTGTCAGCTATCATAAATAAGGTAACTGAACGTGAAGTTCTACAGTACTAGGAGGTTGGTTTATGAAAAAACGTAATTTTCCTATATATAAGATCTTTGTTTATGTAGCCTTGATCACATTGGCTATTTCAATCATCGTACCAATCGCATGGGTATTCTTGGCATCTTTGAAATCACAGTTGGAACTGGTTAGTGGAAATCCTTTTGATCTTCCTGCACAGATGTTATGGTCTAACTTTGCCGATGCCTTTGTAAAGGCAAGAATGGGTGATTACTTATTGAATACGGTAATCGTAACAGCTTTATCATTAGTTATTTTATTAGTTGTTGCTCTTCCTGCTTCCTATGTTTTGGCACGATTTGATTTTGTGGGCAAAAAATTCTTTAATGGATTGTTCATGGCTGGATTATTTGTTAATGTTAACTATATCGTATTACCAATTTTCTTGATGTTGTTTAATGCGGATATTGCTCTTGGATTTGATTTCTTCTTGAACAATAAATTCTGGCTATCTGTTGTTTATGCAGCAACAGCTTTACCATTTACAATTTATTTGTTAACAGGATATTTTAAAACGTTGCCTAAAGCGTATGAAGAAGCTGCACGAATTGATGGTTGCGGTTATTTCAAGACTATGTTAAAAATCATGATTCCAATGGCAAGACCAAGTATCATCACAGTTATCTTGTTCCAGTTTTTAGCATTCTGGAATGAATATGTTATCGCCTTTACTTTTATGGATAAAGAAAATGCAACATTGGCTGTTGGTGTTAAATACTTGATGGCAGATGCAAAATCACAGGCAAACTTTGGCGTTATGTATGCTGGTTTGGTAATCGTAATGATTCCAACATTGATTCTTTATATTTGTGTTCAAAAGAAGATCACTCAGGGTATGAGCATTGGTGGAATGAAAGAATAAGAGGTGTTTTTTATGAGAGATGACAATAAAGTAATGAACATAATTATGATCATTCTATTCTTTGTGTTTTTAGGATTGATCATCTGGGCACAGAAAACAGTAAGTGTTACCAATTTGATGATTGAAATCGTTGGTTTAATTGGCTTACTTACATTATTGTTCTTGTACAATAAAAAGCATAAATAGGAGGAAAGATTATGGCAGAGTTATCATTGCAGCATGTAGATAAAATATATGACAACAATGTCCAAGCTGTATTTGACTTTAATTTAGAAGTAAAAGATAAAGAATTTATTGTGTTTGTAGGACCTAGTGGATGTGGTAAATCAACTACACTACGTATGATTGCAGGATTGGAAGAAATTACTGCAGGTGATTTCTATATTGATGGTAAACGCATGAATGATGTTGAACCAAAAGATCGTGATATTGCGATGGTTTTCCAGTCCTATGCTTTATATCCTCATATGAGCGTTTATGAAAATATGGCATTTGGTTTGAAACTTCGTAAATTCAGTAAAGAAGAAATTGATAAACGAGTTCATGAAGCGGCACGTATCTTGGAAATTGAACAATATTTAGATCGTAAGCCAAAAGCTCTGTCTGGTGGACAAAGACAACGCGTTGCCCTGGGACGTGCTATTGTTCGTAATGCAAAGGTATTCTTGATGGATGAACCTTTATCTAACTTGGATGCAAAATTACGTGTACAGATGCGTTCTGAAATTATCAAACTTCACGAAAGAATTGGAGCAACTACCATTTATGTAACACATGATCAGACAGAAGCTATGACAATGGCGGATCGTATCGTTGTCATGAAAGGTGGCTATATCCAACAGATAGGTACACCAAAAGAAATTTATAATAATCCAGCAAACTTGTTTGTAGCCGGATTCTTAGGAGCACCAGCTACAAACTTTATCAAAGGTGTTTACAATAATGGAAACTTCAATATTGATGATATGAAAATTGAAATTCCACAAATGTTCAAAGAAAAACTTTCTGCATTTGAAGGAAAAGAAATTATCTTGGGTATTCGTCCAGAAGATCTACATGGTGAAGGTATTGTAGCCGATACATATCCAACTGCTCATTTTGATTTTGAAATTGAAGTAGCTGAATTATTAGGACATGAATATATCTTACATGGTTCATTAAAAGGGCAGGATATGTGCGCAAAAGTTAATTCACGTTTAGAACCAGCAGCACATACAAGAATTAAATTAACAATGGATTTATCTAAAGTGCATTTCTTTGATCCAGAAACGGAAAACAGAATTGATTAGTTTAGGAGATAATAAGATGATTGAAAAAGGCCGAGTAACCGTACCGACAGATGTCGATGTGATTGATGCGACCATAGAAATCATTAATCGATGGAAAGCGGATGCTATCCGAGATTGTGATGGAACCGATATGCCAGACGAATTACGTAAAATGGATATCAAACAATACGCAACATACTACACGACAAGAAAAGATAATGAATGGGCAAAAGCAAATCCTGATGAAATTCAACAAATGTATTTGATGAGTGATTTTGTAACAGCTCGCTCAAATGAACTTAGAATTAAAATCATGGAGCACTTTTATAAGGATCAGCTTAAGCCAAACACAAAAGATAATCACAGATGGTGGGAAATTATTGACCGTACAACAGATGAAGTGATGACCAACTGGGATTATGATGAAGAAACAATGGAAGTTATCATCCATGATGCAATCCCTTATCATGCTTATACTGTAAGCTTTTTGGCTTTTGTGATCTGGGATCCTGTGCATATGTATAATGCGATCACAAATGACTGGAAAGATGAAGAACATCAGATGACATATGATGTTAGACAGCCAAAAACCCAAAAGTATGTACTGGATAAATTTAGAAAATTCTGTCAGGAACGCAATGATGTAAATGTGGTTCGCTTTACAACATTCTTCCATCAGTTTACGTTGCAGTTTGATGAATTTGCGCGTGAAAAATTTGTCGACTGGTTTGGATACAGTGCTTCTGTTTCACCATATATCTTGGAACAATTTGAAAAAGAAGTAGGATATCCATTTAGACCAGAATATATCATTAACAAGGGATTCAACAATTCTACCTTCTGTGTTCCTACTAAAGAGTATCGTGATTTTATGGATTTCCAGCAGCGTGAGGTTTGTAAGCTGGCTAAAAAATTCGTTGATATTTGTCATGAATACGGAAAAGAAGCTATGATGTTTTTAGGAGATCATTGGATTGGAACTGAACCATATGGTAAATATTTTGAATCTATTGGCTTGGATGCTGTTGTAGGTTCGGTTGGTTCTGGAACGACCCTTCGTATGATCTCAGATATAAAAGGGGTCAAATATACCGAAGGAAGATTCTTGCCATACTTTTTCCCAGATGTCTTCCATGAAAACGGCGATCCATTAAAAGAAGCTAAGATAAACTGGGTAACCGCACGAAGAGCCATCTTGCGTAGTCCAGTAGATCGTATTGGGTATGGAGGATACTTAAAGCTAGCCTTGGATTTTCCTGAATTTATTGACTATATCGAAAAGGTTTGCGATGAATTCAGAACTTTGTATTCTCATGTAAATCAACAAGTGCCACATAACTTATTAAAAGTAGCGGTGATCAATAGCTGGGGTGAGTTACGTCGCTGGGGGACACACTTAGTCCATCATGCCATTTGGTATAAACAGATTTATTCATATACAGGGGTAATGGAGGCTTTGAGTGGATATCCATTTGATGTGCGTTTTATCAGTTTTGATGAAATTCGTGAAGATGCTTCGATCTTGGATGATGTTGATGTAGTCTTGAATATTGGTTCTGCTTATACAAGTTTTAGTGGTGGAATCGAATTTGATGAAGCGATTATTACAGCATTACGTCGTTATGTTGATCAAGGTGGAGGCTTTATTGGAGTTGGTGAACCAACTGCCATCAGCAAAAATGGAAAATTCTTTACCCTTTATGATGTCTTAGGAGTCGATAAGGAATTGGGCTTCACAATGCATACAGATAAATACAATTGGGAAGCAGAAGAAAACCACTTCATTACAGAACAATTAGAACATGAAGACTGGGGGGAATGCATTAATGATGTATATGCATTGCCAGACACAAAGATTCTTTCTCAAAAAGATCTTCATGTAAATTTAGCGGTCAATGAATATGGTAAAGGCCGTGGTGTCTATATCAATGGACTTCCATTCAGCTTTGAAAACGCAAGACTTCTATATCGAGCAATCTTCTATGCTGCTCATAAAGAAGATCAGATGAAACGTTGGTATTCAGATAACTACAATGTGGATGTAAACGTATATCCATCTACAAACAGTTTCTGTGTCGTAAATAATACATATGAGCCACAGAAAACGACCATCTATAAAGGGGATGGTTCAAACTTTGAAGTTGAATTGGATGAATGCGATATTCAATGGTTTGAAATGTAAAAAAAGAGATGAGCTAATTTGATTAGCTCATCTTTTTAGTATGTTTTCACGATGGTATTTTAAAAATTTTCGACGATTCTTTGTCATATAAATAGGATCCAGTCGTGTATCAAAATTAAAGTGTTCTAAGTGTGGATCTTTTTCTATCAAAGCTTTGGAAATGATGATTGTACCATCATCATTGAAACTGATATATCCTTGATCAAACAAAAAATCATGGTTGCGACATAACAGAAGTCCATTATCATGTGTTGCCGTTTCATAAATATGTGCACAATCGCGAAATGGTTTAATATGAGATGCAATCAAAAGCTGAGGAACTTTTATATGACATATTGGACAGGCATGATCAAATTCATGCATCTGTGTATCTTTAAAGAAGCTTTGAAGATCTTTTGTGGCTTCTCTAGAGACTGGGATGCCTCTTTGAGGCAGTCGTTCTAAAATAAAGTCTTGATTATCAAAGTTGATCATTTTACGATTTTGATTACGATATTCCAAACTTGATTTTCGTTTAATGATTGATTCAGTATAAATAATATTAAGTGTTTCAGAAACAATATCCTGATCAATTTCATTTTCAATTTGTTTTGCCATAGTACAAAGTTCTTTGCGAATATTTTCGTTTTCATCATAAAATGTGGTCAGTTTCAAGAAACTTTTCATAGGATCTTCATTCAGATCCAGATTGCTTCTTAGAGCTATTTCATAAGCAGCTAAAGCTTCTACATCTGAGTTAGGGTTCGCTTTTGAGAAGATGACTGTTGAAGGAAACATATCCAAAGTGGTATCAAGCCATTCAAGAGCGTGGATTTTTTGCAGAAGGTGAATTACCTTGATGACATCCCCTTCACTCATGGAAGGATCTTGTCGTTTGATTTCTCTAACAGTTTGAGAAACTAAATCATGATCATCGTCTAAAGAAAACTCGTTTAAATAGATAATTGTTTGTTTTAAAAGGTGTTTATTCATATATTTATTTTATCAAAAAAAGGCTGAAAATTCAGCCTTTGTTATCGAACTAACTCTTCCTGATGAGAAGCAAATGTGTATTCTTCAATTGTGTATGCAACACGTGATTTAATTAATTCTTCAGGATCATTTTTTAATGTTCCTTCACGAACCATTGTATACTGCATTGGCATGTATTGAGATAACAATGGAAGTGGTACAGGATGTTCTCTTAAATTACTGATCAATTTGTTTAAAGCATCTTGGACTTCTTTGACTGGGAAGTAGTAGCGGCAGCGATCTGAGAAAGAATATTGACGCTTAAAGGCAATTTCTTTTTCAGTACCATGATAATAAGGCTGCCATTTTCCAGGATTTGCCAACATAGCTTTATCTAATGCTTCTTTGAAATGACTTGTTTCAAAATCATATACTTTGGCAAGTTCTTCTTCGATAACACAAAGAGAGAAAATACCTTCACGTGCAGCATATGTCAATCCTGGACCTACTTTTAAGATTCCAACACCATCTTCAACCAATTCTCTCAATTTGTATTTTGTCTGGTAATCTGTTGAGTGCCCTTCAAATACAAGCTGGTCATATTCTTTGATGCTGGCCATCAAATCTTTAGCTCGTTCTCTATCATATTCTTCACAACCTGCATCTTTTTCTTCTACACCAGGTTGTACGACAGCGGCAATGACATGGTTCCAAGCTTCTTTGATTCCCATATCTTCAAAAGCTTTTTCAAATGCGGCTACAGTATTTCTGAAATCCTGAGGTTTGGTAACCTGCATTCCACTGGATTCTTCCTGAGCACCACCAGGAATTGGTACTTCACTACCAACGATGTAGACTGGATGAATCGCTTCAGGGTTTTCTTCTAATAATTCCTGATAAGCTTCTTCACACACTTTGGCAAGAGTAGCACCACGTCTTGCGATGATCTCATCGCTTAAACGTGTGTTTGGATCATCGTCTGCCACTTTCATGCTTGTGTCAATATGGATCTTAGTAAATCCGGCTCTTACATAATCATGTACGAGTGTTTTGGCATATTCCATTGCCTCTGTTTCTGGTTTTGAGCTGACTGTTAAAGGACCTAAGTGATCGCCTCCTAGGAAAACGCGATCTTTATCAAGACCTGCATTTTCAGCTTCTTGTAGACAGAACTCATAAAAGTCTTTTGGTGTCATACCAGAATAACCGCCATTTTGATCGACCTGATTCGCAGTTGATTCGATCAAGACACATGAATTTTGTTTTTTTGCAGTTTCCATTGCGGCTTTGATTACAAAAGAATTGCTAGAGCAGCATGAATAAATAGCTACCGCTTTTCCTTGTTTCTGCAAGGAAACGATATTTAATAATGGATTTTGTTTTGGCATAAAATTCCTCCTATCGCTGTCTTTATTATACTCAAATATTTGTACAAAAATACAATTTTGATAAAAGTTACAAATAAAAAAGGCAAAAATGTAAACATAAAATTTTTTCCTATCAAAAGGTAAATAAATGGTGATTTTTGCCCTTTATTTAAACGCTTTCTGTGCTATAATTTTTTTAGTGAATAACGGAGGGTATAATATTATGAAAGTTATTATTTGCGAAAATTATGATGAATTATCATTAAAAGCTTTTGAGGTTATCAAAGAATTGGTTACATCTAAACCTGATTGTGTTCTAGGACTTGCAACAGGAAGTTCTCCAGTTGGTCTTTATAAAAACATGATCAAGGATCACAAGGAAAATGGAACAAGCTATAAAGATGTTAAATCTTATAACTTAGATGAATATGTAGGCATCGACCGCAATGATCCTCAATCATACTACACATTCATGAAAGAAAACTTGTTTGATGGTATCGATATCGATCCAGCAAATACACATGTACCTTATGGAAGTACAGCTGAAGATTGTGCAGCATATGAAAAAGAACTTGAAAAAGTATCTGTTGATCTACAATTGTTAGGAATTGGTCAAAATGGACATATCGGTTTCAATGAACCTGGTACACCATTTGATATCTTGACACATATCGTGGATCTTACAGAAAACACACGTCAGGCAAATGCTCGTTTCTTTGATGATGATATCAACAAAGTTCCGACTCAGGCAATTTCTATGGGTATTGGTACGATCATGAAAGCTAAAAAAGTGTTATTAGTTGCCAATGGTGAAAATAAAGCTGATGCAGTAAAAGCAATGATCGAAGGACCAGTTGATACAGCATGTGCAGCATCTGCATTGCAGAATCATCCAGATGTAACAGTTGTTATTGATAAGGCCGCTGCATCTAAACTTTCTAAATAGCATTTATGTTGGTGTTTCCAAATTGGAGACACCTTTTTTTATTGGCGTTTTTATGTTGAAAAATACATAGGATTCATATTAAAATGTTTTTATGAAAAAATGGTTATATAGAATATTAATGTTGATTTGTGTAGGGGTGTTTGCTTTTAGTGCCTACCAGTTATATTTAATTTATTCATCTTCAAAACAAGTTGAAGATGAAACAGCTGCTTTACAGGAGTATGTAATAGAAGAAGACTATCTACAACCAGATTGGGCAAGCTTGCAGGCAGAAAATCCCGATATTATTGCCTGGGTCTATGTGCCTGGATGCAATATCAGTTTTCCAGTGGTCCAAGGTGATGACAATAGTTATTATTTAACACATACTACAAAAAATGAATATAATGAAAGAGGAGCTATCTTTCTAGACTATCAGGCAAACCCTTCTTTTACTGACAATAATTCCATTATTTATGGTCACTCTGTTGAAGGTGGAGGAATGTTTACGGATTTGAAAAACTATAGTGATCAGACATTCTTTAGTGAACATCCGGTGTTCTATCTTTTGACGCCGAATGCGAATTATGAATGTCAAATCATGACATATGCAAAATCAAATGATGGTTCTGTATATTACACAACTTCATTTGGAGGATATCGAGATGATGTGATCAATCAGATGAAGACTAATGCATTGTATTATAACGATGTTGATACTACCGATAAATCATTGGTTACACTATCAACGTGTGATCTTGATTATGGTTTTAATTCAGATCGACGTTTAATTTTAACGGGTGTGTTAAACCAAATAACAGATCCAATTAAAATTATCGATTGATTTTATCGTTTTTATGGTATACTTGTATAGGTTTGCTTATGAAGATATGTTTTGTGACAGGTGGTACAGGAGGACATATTTATCCGGCATTAGCCTTGGCAGATAAAGTGAAACAGCTGTACCCAGATACTCAAATCTTATTTATTGGAAACAACGATCGTATGGAAGCAGATCTTATTCCTTCCTATGGTTATGATTTCAAATCTCTACATACTTCTGGTTTAGTCGGTTCAATCTTTTCTAAGTTAAGAGCCATAAGTCAGTTGTTTTTTGCGTATCGTAAAAGCAAGATGTATTTAAAAGAGTTTAAGCCGGATATCGTAATTGGCTTTGGTGGGTATGTGAGTGCACCTGTGATCTTGGCAGGTCGTTCTATGCACATTAAAACGATGATCCATGAACAGAATTCGATCGTAGGAAAGGCAAACCAGTTGGTGATGAATAAAGTTGATAAGATCATTACTTGTTATACAAAGTGCGAGGAAGTTTTTCCTGGCGATAAAACGATCCTATTGGGAAACCCACGTGCAACCATCGCAAAAGAAGCTGCTTTTGATGAAATGTATTTTAAGTCATTAGGCTTATCATTAGATAAAAAAACGATATTGATCATGATGGGATCATTAGGTTCAAGCAGTGTAAATGCCTTGATGAAAGATTCTTTGACAGACATGCCGAAAGATCTGCAGTTTTTGTATGTATGTGGAAAGAATAATTCGGATGATCTTCATCTATTTGATTCGCAGGAAAATGTATTTGTTGTGCCATATGTAGATACATTAAAGATCTATGCACATATTGATGGTATGATCTGCAGGGCTGGAGCAACGACGATTGCTGAATTAACGGGTCTTGGAATCCCTTCAATTATGATTCCTAGTCCTTATGTAGCTAATAATCATCAATATTACAATGCAAAAGTACTGGTGGATCAAAAGGCGGCATTTATGATCGAAGAGAAAGATTTAAATGCGACAAATCTAAAAAAAGCAATCAAAGAACTATTCATGAATGAAGAAATGATGAAACAAGTTCATCAAAATGCCCTTCGATTAGGAAAGCCTGATGCAGCTTATGACATCATCGATGAAATGGTAAAATTGATCAAAGAATAAATAAAGGGGAATTATATGTCTGTTTTAACACGATTAAAAGTATATGGAAAAGTATTGGAAAATGAACCAATGAAGAAACATACAACATACCACATTGGTGGAAATGTTGCTTATTATATAACGCCACACAACGAAACGGCTTTGATGTGTATCCTGGATATACTACAAGATGAAAAAATTCCGTATCACGTAACTGGAAGAGGTTCAAATATCTTATGTGATGATACTGATTTTGATGGAGCGATCATTAATTTGGACGGTACATTAAACGATTACTATTTTGAACCGGATGGAACTCTAGTAGCTCAGGCAGGATGTTCAATTATCAATTTATCTGTGGAAGCTATGAAACGTTCTTTATCCGGGTTGGAATTTGCCTCTGGAATACCTGGTTCTGTAGGCGGTGGTCTATATATGAACGCAGGAGCTTATAGATCAAATCTTTCAAGTTTATTGATTGATGTTTGTGTATTGAAGGATGGACGTATTGAATGGATCAAAAAGGAAGATTTAGATTATGGATATAGACACTCTGCTTTTCAAGAACATAAAGATTGGACAATATTAGCTGGCCGCTTTAAACTTGAAAAAGCTGAACATAATGATATTCGAGATCTGATGGACTCAAGAAGAAAACGAAGAATGGATTCACAACCTCTGAATATGCCTTGTGCCGGAAGTGTGTTCAGAAATCCGGAAACGATCCCGGCATGGAAATTGATCGAAGAGATGGGATTAAGAGGGCATCAAATAGGTGGCGCTCAAGTCAGTACAAAGCATTGTAACTTTATTGTCAATGCGACTGGAGATGCTACAGCTTCCGATGTTCGTGCCTTGATCACAATGATCCAAGCCAAGGCAAAAGAACTGTATGATATTGATCTGATTCCAGAAGTGGAGCAGATGCATTGGTAAGAAAACAAAAAAAATCTAAAAAGAAACGTTCATTTTCAATTAGAACGTGTATCATCTTAAGCAGTATTGTTTTTGTTTTGGCTAGTTTGGTTGTTTATTATTTTTCATTTGATTCAAGGACACATGTTTTAAGCTCGAGCGGAAATTATTATTATACTGATAAACAGATTTATCAGATTGCTGATGTTAGTACGGATACCAGATTATGGCTAACACCTGGTTTTTTGATTGAGAATCGACTTGAAAGCAATCCTTTGATTGCCGATGCTGCGGTACACAAATCACAAAACAAGATATCGTTTGAAATTGAAGAGAAGGTGGTCATCGGTTATTATGTACAAGACAATAAGAATTACTTGTTGACTATAGATAATGAATCGATTGAATTAGATACAAAGTATTTAAAAACGATTGTACATTTTCCACTTTTATCAGATTTTAACGAATCACAACGCAAAGAAATTGCGAAGCAGTTTAAGAAAAACGCAAAATCACTGTCTCGTTCTGTTATAGAAAAAATTGCGGAAATGGTCCCATTTCAAACTTCGTATGATGACAATATGATCAAGATGACAATGCAGGATGGTAACATTGTTTATACAAGTATGGATTCTTTAGTCATGATGGCAAATTATCAGGCGATGTTAACAGAACTTCATGGTCAGAATGCGTGTTTATTATTGGATGCACAACATTCAGCTATAGATAAGATCGATTGTGCTGATATAGGTAGTTTGATTGATGGCAGCACGAATGCCAAAGATGAAGCAAAAGAAGAAGATCAAAACCAAAATACAGAAGAAAATCAACAGGAAACGACTGATACATCACAAGAGATAACGGAAAATACCCAAAGTGTATATGATCAAGCCACAGACTGGACAATCAATAATGATCTAGGACTTGAATATTCAGCTAGTTTAGATGTTTATCGTGATCCTAATACAGGTTTACTGTATCGTTGGAATGCAGAGACAGCTTCTTATGATCAGATTGTTGAATAAGTTTGTTTTCATTGAATAGTTGCGATATAATTAGTTAATAACAGGAGGATTTTAATATGCCTATAAATAAATCAACCGAGTATGGTAATATCAGTATTTCTCTTGATGCGATCTCAAGTCTAGCTGGTGGAACGATCACAGAATGCTATGGTGTTGTAGGAATGGCATCACAGAAAGCAGTTCGTGATGGTTGGGCCGAATTATTAAAAAAAGAAAATTATGCTAAAGGCGTAGTTGTCCGTCAGGATGCAGAAGGCCTTGTTTTGGATCTTTACATCATTGCTTTACATGGCATTAAGCTACATGAAGTTGTTTATGAAGCACAGAAACGTGTTAAGTATGTTTTGGAAAAAACACTAGAAGTAAAATGTTCTCAGGTAAATATCTTCGTCCAGGGCGTAAGAGTATTGAAGTAGGTGAATCACATGGAGAGAATAAGTGGAAAGTTATTTAAAGATATGTTGGCTTCAGGTATGAATAATCTTACCAATCATTCGGCTGAAGTCGATTCTTTAAACGTATTCCCGGTACCGGATGGTGATACCGGAACAAATATGTCTTTGACTTTTTCTAGCGGAGTCAATGATGCAATCAAAGTAGAGGAAGATCATGTTGGCAAGGTGGCCAAAGTTTTATCTCGAGGATTATTGATGGGGGCTAGAGGAAACTCTGGTGTTATTACTTCTCAGATTTTTAGAGGCTTTTTTCAATCTGTTGAACATCTAGAAGACATGGATGCTTTACAGCTTGCTCAAGCCTTGGTGAATGGATCTAGAGTTGCTTATCGAGCTGTTATGCGTCCGGTTGAGGGAACGATCTTAACGGTAGTCAGAGAAGCAGCAGATTATACATATGCTTATACTGTGACAGAAGAAATCACAGACTGCATCAAAGTTATGGAGAAAATGGTGCTTGAGGCAAATGAATCGCTTCTTAGAACACCGGAACTTTTACCAGTTCTTGCTGAAGTTGGTGTTGTTGATAGTGGAGGTAAAGGACTTTGTATTATTTTGGAAGGCTTTTTGTCTGCGATGAAAGGTGAAGTGATTGCTCCATCGAATGATGCTTCCTCATATGATAGTGCTCAAACAAAAATTGAAGGGGGAGAAGAGGAATTTGGATTCTGTACGGAATTTATCCTTCATCTAACACCAACAGGAATTAAGCACTTTTCTGAAGAAGATTTCAAAAATGAATTAGCTACGATTGGAAATTCAATCGTTTGTGTACAAGATGATGATCTAGTTAAAGTTCATGTCCACACTTTAGAACCCCAGATAGCCATTAAAATGGGAAAACGTCGTGGACGTTTCATGAAATTAAAAATTGAAAATATGCAGGAACAGCATGACAACATCTTAGAAAAAGAAGAGGAAGAAGAAGTTGTTGCAGAGCATAAAAAATATGCAATCATCACCGTTGCTCCAGGCAAAGGTATTGATGCGATGTTTAAAGAATTAAGAGCGGATATCGTTGTTGGCGGAGGCCAAACAATGAACCCTAGTACAGAAGATTTTGTATCAGCTATTGGAAAAGTAAATGCAGATCACATTATTATTCTTCCAAATAACTCAAATATTGTTCTTGCGGCAAATCAGGCATGTCAAGTTTGTGAAGACAAGGATATTCATGTGCTTCCAACAAAGACGATTCCTCAAGGATTAAGTGCATGTATCATGTTCAATCCTGAAGTGGATATTGAAGATAACTTAGCCGAAATGCAGGAAGCTATCGATCATGTTACATCCGGAGAAGTTACGTATGCTATTAAAGATACAACATACGAAGGCTTGGAAATCAAGAAAGATGAATATATGGGCATCTTTGGAAAAGCCATCGTTGTATCGGATCCAGATATGATGGCTTCAACAAAAGCTTTATTAGACAAAATGTTAGATGAGGATTCTGAACTTGTAACATTAATTTATGGTGATACAGCAACACTGGAACAAGCTGAAGAGATTGCCGAATATATCGAAGATACTTCCAATGCTGAAGTAGAAATCCATGAAGGAAATCAACCGGTTTATTCTTTCATCATCGGTGTTGAATAGTAAAAAGTGCTTTTAGAAGCACTTTTTTTCTTTTTCTTATAAGAAATTCCATTATTGTGACCAACTTTTCCACTTGACTTGTAAGTAAGAATTTCTATGTTATTATATGAGTGTAAAAAGAAACAGGTTATAACATAGATAAAAAATCTATGTAATATCCATAAAATTCTTGAACAAGGTAGAGGAAAGACAAAAATAAGAAAATCCTGAATAATGAGGATAAAATCTCAAGAAGAAGTATTAACTTCATGAAAGAGAAGATAGCGACTCAAATTAGAGGAGGAAGAAAAAACCTTTAAGAGAAAATCTTCTAGAAAAGATGATAAAGGTAAATAGTTCAAGAAGTTATGGAATATAACAAAGAAAAGAACTGGTACAAAGCTTATCATAATGGAAAAATAAGTTTTGAAAAGCCAGTTCTTTTCATGTATATAGCTAGAAATAATATATAAATAAGGGTATAATTTACAAAGTCAGGAGTTGATATATCTATGGATTTTTCCAGTAAGATCGGCGTTTTTGATTCAGGTCTAGGTGGCATCAGTGTTTTGCATACGATACATGATTTAATGCCAAAGGAAGATCTGATCTATTTTGGTGACAGTCTTCATAATCCATATGGAACAAAATCAAAGGAAGAGATTACAGAACGTTGTATTGAAATCTGCGATTTTTTTATGGCACAAGATGTAAAAGCCATTGTCATTGCATGCAATACGGCAACGAGTGCTTGTGTGAACTTATTAAGGGATAAATATCCAATTGATATTATCGGTATGGAGCCGGCTTTAAAAGTCGCTTGTGAAAAAGGTGAACATCAAAAAATAGCTGTTTGGGCAACAAATCTTACATTAAAAGAAAAGAAGTTTGCCCGTCTAATGGAACGCTTTGAAGATGAACATACGATTTACAAGATTCCTTGTCCAAAATTGGTTGAACTGGTTGAAACTGAGAAACTGCAGAATACTGATTTAGTATATGCAGCATTGCATGAGTATTTACATCAGACACAAGGAGAAGAAATTGACAGTATTGTTTTAGGATGTACACATTTTGTCTTTTATAAAGAGCGCCTACAGGATATGCTGCCTTCATCTATTCAGCTGATTGACGGAAACTATGGCACAGCACATCATCTAAAAGATATATTGACTCATAAAAATCTTTTGAATGATTCGGCTGGTACGATCGAGTGGCATAATACAGATGCCGATAAGATCAATCTATCTAAAAGATTATTAAAGCAATTGGAGGGTACATTATGAAAAATGCATGGACTACATATGATGAAACTAAGTTGAAAGAAGTTATGAGCTTATCAGATGACTATATGACATTTTTAAGCAAAGGAAAAACGGAACGAAAATGTGTTTCTTTGATCTTGGAAGAAGCTAAAAAACATGGATATAAAGATATTAACGAGATCATTAAAAATAAAGAATCTTTAAAACCTCAAGATAAAGTATACATGAATATGATGAATAAATCGGTTGCCTTGATGCATATAGGTAATAAACCCATAGAAGAGGGAATGAATATTTTAGGTGCACATATTGATTCACCGAGGTTGGATCTTAAACAAAATCCTTTATATGAAGATGGAGAAATTGCATATTTTGATACACACTATTATGGTGGTGTAAAGAAATATCAATGGGTAACGATTCCTTTGGCTATTTATGGAGTGGTTTGTTTAAAAGATGGATCGACTATTGAAATTGAAGTCGGCGATAAGGAAGAAGATCCAGTTTTTGTGATTAGTGATCTTTTGGTTCATCTAAGTGCAGATCAAATGCAGAAAAAAGCTTCTGAGGTGATCGAAGGAGAGAACTTAAATGTTACGGTTGGTTCCATTCCTTTAAATGAAGAAGAAAAAGAACCAGTAAAAGCAAACATTCTTAAATTATTAAAGAATAAATATGGCTTTGAAGAAGAAGACTTCATCAGTGCTGAACTTGAAGTTGTACCGAGTGGTAAAGCTCGTTCATGTGGTTTTGATGAATCCATGATCTTAGGTTATGGGCATGATGATCGCATCTGTGCTTATACATCATTAAGAGCTCAATTAGAAGCTATAGACCTTGAAAGAACAGGAGTATGTCTTCTTGTAGATAAAGAGGAAGTAGGCTCTAATGGAGCTACTGGTATGAAATCAAAATTCTTTGAAAACTTTGTTGCCGAAGTTATGAATGCGATGAATTGTTACAACGAACTTGCACTAAAGCGTGCATTTATTAATTCAGATATGTTATCAAGTGATGTTTCTGCGGCACACGATCCAATTTATGCTTCTGCCAGCAGTCCAAGAAATCAAGCTGAATTTGGAAAAGGATTGGTGTTCAATAAATACACAGGTTCTAGAGGAAAGAGCGGATGTAATGATGCCAATGCAGAATATCTAGCACAGTTAAGAGCTGTAATGGACAAAGACAATGTTATTTATCAAACGAGTGAACTTGGTAAGGTCGATCAAGGTGGAGGGGGAACAATTGCCTTCATCTTAGCTAATTATGGTATGCAGGTCATTGACTGTGGTATTGCCTTACACAATATGCATGCCCCATTTGAATTGGCTTCAAAAGCCGATATTTATGAAGCAAAGAAAGGGTATGCCGCTTTCTTAAAATACAATAAACAATAAGGAGAAATTTTATGAATACTGTAACTCTAGTTGCGACTGACTTAGATGGAACTTTCTTAAACAGTAAAAAGGAAGTATCTAAACTAAATCGCGAAGCGATTTCTGCTTTAAAACATAAAGGAATCTTATTTGGCATTGCCTCTGGAAGACCTGTAGAAACAGTACACGCAATGTTGGAAGATTGGAAAATCGAAGATAGTGTCAGCTTCATTATGGGTATGAATGGCGGTGTCATATACGATATTCGTCGTCGTACAAAGGAAGAGTTTCACTTATTAGATGGTAAGATCATCTTGGATATCATCAACTTTTATAAAGATATGGATGTTATTTTCCATGTCTTAGTAGGTGATATTCGCTATACTAGTAAATCAACTGAAGAAACAAGAGCACATGCTAAACTGTTTGGAGAAACAGAAATAGAAGTCGATATGGAGTCTTTCTTAAAAGATCGTACTGTCAACAAACTAATCATTTATTGTGATCCAGCATATATGCCAAAAGTTGTAGAACGTTCTAAATCATTTAAGAGAGATGACTGTGTAGGATTTAACACTGCTGATAATTTGTTTGAGTATTGTGATCCGGCCATTAATAAAGGATATGGAATAAAAAAACTTTGTAAGCACTTTGGAGTGAATCTTGAAAACTGCGTTGCCTTTGGTGATGAGGCTAACGACATTCAGATGCTTGATTATGTTGGAATGGGTGTATGTATGAAAAATGGATGCCAGGGAGCAAAAGATGTCGCAAATTATGTCAGTGAATACACCAATGATGAAGATGCATTAGGTCATTTCTTATTTGATCATGTACTTAAGGAGGACAAATAATGTCTGCTTGGGATAAGATTTATTGTCAACTTTGCGAAAATATTTTGACCAATGGTGTACAGGTAGCCAATCGTACAGGTATTGATACGATTAAATTACCAAGTGCTCATTTTCAATTAAATGTTGGAGAAGAATTTCCAATCTTGACCACAAAACAGCTGTTTATTCGCCAAGCGGTCCTTGAGATGTTATGGATCTATCAAGCACAGTCAAATGATGTTCGATGGCTTCAGGAACGCAATGTGCATATATGGGATCTTTGGCAAATTGATGAAAACGGAGATTGGCGTGATGAAAAAACAGGAGAAGTACTCAAACACTTTGATCCTAAATTTGCCAATACGATTGGAACTGCTTATGGATATATCGTTAAGAGATTTAAATTGATGGATCGTTTGATTGATTCATTAAAAAATGATGTAAACGATCGAAGAAGAGTGATTTCCTTATGGCAGGATGAATATTTGGATACAGCTGTTTTACCTAGTTGTGTGTGGTCGAGTGAATGGGATGTGACAAATGGTACATTAAATGCATGGGTGCATCAAAGAAGTTGTGATGTTCCTTTAGGATTGCCATTCAATGTAACACAATATGCAGTATTATTGAAAATGTTGGCACAAGTCACAGGATTAAAAGCAGGTACGATTGACTGGTCCATCAAAGATGCTCATATTTATGTGAATCAGGTGGATGGAATCAAAGAACAGTTGGAACGTTTTCATACAAAAGGTGATCTAAAAGCACCGGAATTATGGTTAAACCCTGAAATTAAAGATTTCTATGATTTTGATTCTTCTAAAGATATTAAAGATATTAAATTAATAGGGTATGAACATATGGGAAAAATTAAATTTCCATTAGCTCAATAGGAGATTTTATGAAACTAACAATGATCGCTGCAATTGGAAAAAATCGCGAATTAGGGAAAAATAATGATTTAATCTGGCATTTACCTACAGATCTTAAATTTTTTAGAGAACAAACAAAAGGACATACGATCATAATGGGTAGAAAAACATTTGAATCCTTGCCCGGTATATTGCCTAAAAGACATCATATTGTCATTTCTAGAAGTAATCCAGATTTGGATCAGCAAGTAGAAATATTCAGTGATATCAATGCTTTTATGGAAGCTTATCAAGATAAGGATGAGGAAATATTTGTGATTGGCGGGGCTCAGATTTATAGTCAAATGTTACCTTTTGCGTCAAAGTTGATTTTGACAGAAATCGATCAATCCTATGATGCAGATGTTTATTTTCCAGAGTTTGATAAATCAGAATATCATCGAAGCGTTATTAATGATATCTTTGAAAATGATATACATTATCAACATGTAGTGTACCAACGAATTGACTAAGGAGAGATAATTCTCCTTTATTTTTTTGCAAAACTTAACATTTATAAAAAAAGCGTTATAATATCCTTTATGAAAATTGGAATTATTGATGTAGGCGGCGGGATACGTGATGTATTTGGAGCCGGCGTATTCGATGCCTGCCTGGATAACGACATTACATTTGATTTAGGAATCGGTGTTTCGGCCGGAAGCGCGAATTTAGCAGGTTTTATGGCAAAACAGAAAGGAAGGAGCAAGCGTTTTTATACTGAATATGCATTCAGAAAGGAATATATGTCATTTAAAAACCTGTTCAAGAAAGGAAACTATATAGATCTTGACTATATTTATTCTGGCTTAAGCAATGCAAATGGGGAAGACCCAATTGATTACAGCACTTTTTCATCAAATCCGATGCAATTAGAAGTTGTTAGTACAGAAGCAGAGACTGGAAATGCTGTGTATTTTTCTAAAAAAGATATGCCTATTAACTGTTACGACATTTTGAAGGCGAGTAGTTGTCTTCCTGTTCTTTGCAGACCTTATCCGATTAATGGTGAGGTTTATTTTGATGGTGGCATTTCTGATCCTATTCCAGTACAAAGGGCATTGGATGATGGTTGTGATAAGATCGTATTGATTTTGACACGACCTAAGACATGGATGCGAAATCCAAAAAAAGATCGAGTACCTGCCAAGTTGTTAGAGCACTCGTATCCAGAATCATCAAAGAAATTGATGAATCGAGCTTATCTCTATAATGAACAGTTGGCAACCGCTTTAGAATTAGAAAGAAATGGTAAAGTTTGTGTTATATCGCCAGAACATATTGAGAATATGAAAACTCTAAATAAAGATAAGCAACAATTAGAGTCTTTATATAAACAAGGATATAATCAAATTTATCAAATTAAACAGTTTATTCGTATGTAAAAGACTTATAGGGAATCTTATAAGTCTTTTTATTGAAAAATGCGAAAGGACTTGTTTCTAACATAAAAATGTGATAATATAACTAAGCATTAATCGATGGACTCTTAGCTCAGTTGGCAGAGCAACTGACTCTTAATCAGTGGGTCTAGGGTTCGAATCCCTAAGAGTCCACCATGAGTAAATAAGCCTTTGTATAAAGGCTTTTTTTATTTGATAAAAAGTTTATCATGCTCACTTATTATAGCTGTACAGATATCTTTAATACGCTTTTAACATTGTTATGACCAAGTCGTTTGGTAAAAACAATAATATAGGCTCCACAGATATTGGATTGTATGCATGATTGTATCTAAAATCGTAGATGTTGATTATTTTAACTTTGTACTTTTGTATGGCAATATCCTTTTGTCTTGTGATTGAAGAAGTAGATAAGATCTTGATGTTTCTAAATAGAAACTAGCTTTTTCTAATTCAGGAACATTCCTCTAAGTTCATTTATATTCTTTCGTCATTTGTGGTAGGTTTTCTATTAATATGATGTTACAAATACTTCTGAATGTTTTAGACTCTTTGATTTAATAATGTTTTTTTATGTTCAATGATTTTGTAATGTTAGGGTGTCCATCTTAGAAATTTTTCTTGTCAAAAATTATAACTCATTTAACTGCATTTCTGTATAGAAAAGCGTGATGAAGAAAATTCTATATACACTTTTTAACAAATAGAATGCTTTCTGAAAAGATTTGATTACATACATTAAATCATTATTTAGACTATGATACTTTGTTACGTATTTGAATAAAGATTTAAGGGTAGGAAGTATATAGTTTTTATAAGTTATAGAATAATTCGTTTTATAAAATAATATTAACGTGTTTCAATTTGGTAAATGCTAAAGCAAACAATCAAGATAAAAAGGATCAATGGTCCAAAAGTTAACCAAGGTGAAATATTTGATAAAGTAGCCATGTGATAGATGAGTAAAGAAAAACTCATATTGGATAGAAATACTAGACATTCACCTATGAAAAAAGAATGATTAATCAATGACTTTTTTGAGTCTGAAGAAGTTATTACTAATTTTATGACCCATTTCATTCCATTTAAAAGAAGGAAGATAATAGTTTCTAGAATAAACACTAAAATTAAAATTGATTTTTCTCCATAATTATCTATTAAACCATATAAATTATAATGTAGGGGTATTTGATTAGGAATATTATTCCATTGTATAAAAAGAAATAAAAAAGTAATAATCCAAATAAGTAAATTTACTATTCGAAATATTTTAATACAGTTTTTCATGATTACTAGACTGATAGTTTATAATTAGTTTAGTTTCAATTATGTGTTTAAATATTGGTTGATGATTTATTAAGGGGGGATCCTAAGTAAGGATTAAAACCGATTTAAGTTTATTATTCTTTTTAATTGTGTAGCTTTTGAACAAAGAAGAAAGTCTTAAAGTTTGATATTTAAACATTTTTATAAACTTATAAATATCATCAGAAGCTCCAGAAATATTTATAATTTTTCAGTTCTTCTAAGCAACGCGTATTTTAAGAGTTCTTCATAATCAACTGTTTTACACTGCACAGCGGGAGTATCCAGTATTAGAGCTTGATATAATGCTTTTCCCTAAGGATAAACGTTTATATCGGAGCCAACATCTTCAGCCCATTTTGTTTTTGTCCATAGAAATTGATTTTTTCTAACATAGTAACCTCCATTAATTTCAAGTTACTTATTATATCGTTTTTATGGATTTAGAATTTAATCACCTATGATATAATACTATTGTAAAATAATAATGATCATATTTTATATCGATAAAAATGGAGGCTTAGAAATATGTGGTTGGTATTTAGTACATTAAGCATAATTTTTTATATGGTGGCGTGGATTTTGTTTACAAAGAGAAATGTTTTGGTTTACTGGGCTTCAACGAGTTCATTAATATGTGTTACATTAGCATTGGTTTTTGAATATAAAATGGTATTAGACTGGGTAAATCTTGAAGATTGGGCAGCATTATTGGATGTTATTCCTTCAGTATTTCCTATCTTGACCAGCTATGTATTAATCATGTTTCTAGCCAATGCAATTCTACTGTCAATAACAACAAAAAAAATTAAGTTTAAAGAAATGTGATTTGTTTTTAAAAGGGAAGGCGTAAAAGTTTGTATGCTTCAAACAATAAGTAAGGTGTGTCTATATACACCTTTTTTCAAACTATATTAAGGGTATATTGATTATAGAATAAGGGGGATTATATTATGGAAGAATTTGTTGTAACTATTATCGCAGGGGTCATTCTGCTTGTGTTAGGGTGGCAGATTTGGAAAAATGAGAAAATCACTTTGATTCATAGCTATCATTATAAGAATGTAAGAGATGAAAATAAAAAAGCTTATACAACCGAAATTGGAATGGCAGCAATTATTATTGCTATTGGTATCATATTGACAGGAATCGTTGATTATACAACACAATCTGTTTATGGTTGGTATGTTTTTCTATTTAGTTTTGCTGTGGGAGTAATTTTGATAATACATGCTCAGATTAAATATAATGGTGGAATATTTTAGAGAAATAATAGGAGTTATAGCGAGTAGAGAAATTTTGTAAGTAAAATGAAGTTGGATGATGAAGTCGAATAGCACTTTTTAAATATAAAAAAGCAGTCAATTCTAAGACTGACTACTTAATAAACCAAAAAATGTAAACTTTATTATTTCTTTTATTGATCTTTATTTTTTTTGTCCCACCAAGTACCTTTCAATGAACAACTTCCACCAATAAATATTAAGACAATTATAATGATCCAAAGCTCCATGATTTCCTCCGTTTTATTTAAATAATTAATGATAAATTTTGATTTCAATAATAAATATGATAAGTGAAATTAGACCTGCAATAAATGCATAAATAATTTTTTGGTAATTTCTCTTTCCTATTTCTTGTTGTGCTTCATCGTGCGACAGTTGTCTTCCGTCAATAAATGTTAAAATTTCTTTATACGTTTGAATATCATAGTTTTTTTTGAATTTTTCAATTCTATTTGCTGTAAAAAGTATTATTGCGAATAAACATAACCAGATAATAATTCCCATATTGCTTTTAATGCTGAATAAAGGATAGGCACTTACCATTACAGCCATCAATTCAAAAAGGAAAATCACACTTATCATATTAAACTTTTTAATGGTTGTATTTTCAACAATCTTTCTCATCTCTTTTATATCTTCTTTTAAAAAATCATCTATGGAAACATTGAAGATATTAGATAAAGCAATTAAGCTTTTAATATCTGGACAACTTTTATTTGTTTCCCAATTAGATATTGTTTGCCTTGAAACAAATATTTTAAGAGCAAGTTCTTCTTGAGACATATGCTGTTGCTCTCGATATTTTTTGATTCGTAATCCAATATCCATATTGAATCTTCTCCTTTACTTAAATTTTCTCTTTTATTTTACCTAAATATAGTTATTTGTCTGTTAAAAAGGCTTTGACATTGTTGTCTATTCTTGTATAAATATTTTTGCATGGCTTAATACAGTTTTTTTACTACCTATACGCGGCTAAATGTATAAGACAAAATAAGATACGATTTCTCATCTTTTTCGTTGAGTTGTATTTTGATTTTCAAATGTTTTATTTAAGACTATCCTGAACCCTAAACATAAAGAAAACAGTCAATACTTAAACTGACTGTATTTTTTAATAAAATATGAATTATTAAATATTTGTTAATTTGTTTAAACTCATAAAATGAAATTATAGTACCAATTGAGAGGAAGCAGATTCTTCGTTTTCACATTCTGCATAATCTATGTTCTGAACGTTTCTTTGGTTAGCATATTGAATGATTCGCTCTTGAATGATGTTATATATAATTATTTCTTTGCATTCAGGGCAAATTTTAGCGGGTACATTCGTGGCATGATATGTTATACCGTTAAAAAATACATCTGTTTCTGTAGTAATATTTTTTAACCATTTTTTGCACTTCGGACATCTAAACATAATGTTTCTCCTTCACTTGGAAATTTAAAATCATTAGAGCATTGTTTAATAAATAATTACTAATTTTTATTTATAAGGTTTTAGAAAAGACGAAATTAAAAAGCTTTATTGGATGAAAATGTAAATATGGCTTTTGTAGAATTATTATCAAAGGCTTGAATCTAATGAATTTTACGATTTACTACGTGGTGTACTCTGATAGACAACAATAATTTAATTTATATTGAGTTATCTTATTCAGGTTGTCTACTGTTTTTCTCTTCATTCATACATTTTTATTAAGATATTATCAAATTGTGTTTATTGATTAAAAGTAAATTTCTTTTGTGTACTAACTAAAAAATTGCTATTTTGACAATAAAAAAAGAAGGATTCTATAGTTTTAAATGGGAGTTATCAAACTATAAGTCCCTTCTTTTGTTAGTATAATAGCTAATCGACTATTGGAATTGATATTGTAAATTCAATAGAATGATTGTTCGATGTAAAAGTTTTAAGTTGAATATCACCATGGTGTAACATGACAATTTTTTGTACTATGGCCATGCCAAGCCCATTTCCTTTATTTTGGTTTCTAGAACTATCGCCGGTCACAAACGGTATGAATATTCTTTTGCCTGTCTCTAGATCTATGCCAACTCCGTCATCCGCAATTACCAAGATATTGTTTCCATCTTCTTGTTTAACCTGAATGTAAATAGTTGTTTCTTTATTATTATGTTTTAAACTGTTTTCTATGATATTGTCTAAAACTCTTTCAAATAATTTCTGATCTAAGTTTGAAAAATACTTGTCGTCAGGAATATCTATTTTTAGACAAAACCCTTTGTCTAATATTTCTTGATATTTCATTGCAAAAAACTGTTTAGTAAATTCGCAAACGTCCACTTTCCTGAATTGCGGTTGAAAATCAGGGTGTTCAATTTTTGTAAAGTTAAAAAGAGAATCAATCAAATCACAGGCTTTGAGTGATCGATCATAAATTGTTTGAAGATATCTTTTTTGATTTTCAGTTGGAACTCGATGTTCTAATAGCGCTTTTGAGAAACCTTGGATAACTGTGAGTGGTGTTTTTAGATCGTGTGAGATACCAGAAATCATGGCATATTTTTCTTCATTCATTTTCTTTGTTTCTAATTTACTTTGTTCCAAAGATTGCATGGTATGTTTAAATTCATTTACAGTTTGCCTAAGTTCTTTAGGAATCAATGAATCATCAAAATAAGTGCTTGTATTATTTCGACACTGAATAATAGCTTTTTGGAAAGGTAGAAATGAACGCTTTATTATAAATCGAAATATAGCGAGTTGTATAATTACAATAACTATGAAAATTGGGAGTGCATATATCTGATATGCCTGGTTTTCTTTTAATAGAGCATTGTATGCTTTATCTGAAATTTGTGGTGAAATAAAAACCAACTCACGTGCTTCTCCATCTTGGTTTGAATAAGTATATTTTTCAATGTTCATTTTTTTCTCAAAATAGCCCTGAAGTAAATTAATTTGTCGCGCATCTAGTGCTCCATATTCCGTAAACAAGTCACCCTCGACAATATTGTATTGGTTATCTAAGATACAATATTTTGATATGAAACTCATATTCTCACTTTCATTGTAGTTTTCTAAAGTGATCATGTAGCTGGTTTGGTTGTTCGAATCTTGGATTTTAGATAGATTATAGTAACTATTTGAAGAAACATCGCCAATGAAATCTAAATCATCAAAATATATGTTTTGAGCAATTTTCTCATTTGAAGCATAAATTTGAGAACCATTTTCCCCATTAAAAACAATCAGTGAACTATTCGCGTATTGTTTCATTGGGAGACTTTCATATTTATCATTTATGAGCAGATCCTTATATTGTATGATGTTAGAAATAGAAGGGAATGCATTGCTCATTCGTTGGATATCAAAATATTCAGATATTCCGCGAAAAATGACTAAGCTAAATGTGTATAATACTAATAATATGATGCATAGACTTGTAAAGCTATACCATTTTTTAATCATCTTCATATTCAAACCTATATCCTAATCCTCGCACAGTTTTTATATAGCGCGGGGATGAGGGATCCTCTTCAATTTTTGAGCGTATACGTGATATATGTACCATAATCGTGTCTTCATCGCTAAGACAATAATCTTGATTAATAACCTGATAAAGTTGAAGTTTTGTAAATACACGTCCAGGAGATTTCATCATTTTAACAAGAATCTTTAATTCAAAAGCTGTTAAAGGTATTTCATTATCGTCTTTTGTGATGCACATTTTTTCAGGGTTAAAAGTAAATGGACCGCGTTTCATTAAATTTTGATTTGAGCTATTTCCTAATGAAGAAAAATGATAGCTTCTTCGTGCTAATGCCTTGATATTCGCAACAAGTTCTAATGGATCAAAAGGCTTAGTCATATACATATCTGCTCCTAATCCTAAGCCTAAAACTTTATCCTGACTCATGGTCTTCGCCGAAAGAACCAGAATTGGAACTTGTGATTTTTCTCGGATTCGTCGAATTATCTCATAGCCGTTCATTCGAGGCATCATTATATCCAATATCAATAAATCAATTTTTTGTTTTTGGAAGATTTCCCATGCTTCTTGACCATCTTTGGTATAAACTATTTGAAGATTCTCGTTTTCAAGATATAGAGAAATCAATTCTGCAATATCAGCATCATCTTCTGCAATTAATATTTTATATTCCATGATATCACCCTTTTTAGTATATCAGTATTTGCTTTAAAGTTGTGAAGAAATACAAAAAGCTATAGCCATGGCATAGTCTTTTTCGTGAGAAATACTAAGACAAATTGTTTTTTTATCTACGAATCCATATGGCTTCCCATTTTGATCATATTGAATTTCAATAGCTTGGAAGTCTGTGATTGATTTTTCAATTGCTTTAATGATTGCTTCTTTAGCTGCAAAATGTCCTGCTAAATATTCGATTGCCCTATTACCAGACAATGCTTCATATTCTTGGAGTTCATTTAAAGTAAGAATTTTATACGCAATAGATGGTCTTATACGCTTGATTTGTACAATATCACACCCAATTTGAAATGATGGTATCATAATGAATTTACCGCCTTTTTATAGGCTATGAGGGCTTCACCCCAATTCCGATAAGATGGGTCTTTTCTATGATCTGGTAAATTAAAGTTTTGCTTAAGGTAATCTTCAATAAAACTTGTAACTTTAAGGGCACCATTATAGTTAAGATGATCTCCTTTGTCTCGTGTATCTTTGGTCCAATCAATTGAAATAGAATAAGTATCTGTATTTAAATCTAGATATGGAATGGATTTTTCTTCACAATATTTCTGGATTTCATTATGTCGCTTCCAATTCCAATTGGTATAACTTGGGGCGCTAAAAAATACGAGAGCACAATTGTTTTCTCTACAAGAATTTACAATTGAATCTAATATTAAGTAATTAGCCCAAGGTATCTTCTCAACTTTTTTAGGTATGTTCATATAATTTTTTATATCATAAATAGGTTGTACATTCTTCTCTAGATGAGATCCTTTGAAAGAATTATTATATGTATAATGAACTTTTCCCAGCCAATCTTTTGATTGTAAATTTTTCCATCGATCATGATATTCAAAAAGTGGAAATATGTGTTGTATTTCTTGTATAAAAGGTGCAGAGATATCAAAATCTCTAAATACTGCATCAACTTCTAATAAAACGACTTGAGGATTTTGATTTTTTAATGTTCTTTCTAACAAACTTCTTGTGTAATATAGAGGTTGTGCAGGAGTAGAACAAAGATAGCTTGTGAAACCTTTGTTTTCGTACATCTTCATTGGGGAGATAGATGAGTAAGCTAAACTATCTCCAAGAAATAAAACATCAATTGAGTTTTGTTTTTCAGCAAGGATTCCATTTGCGGATACATTTTGCATTCCATATTGTTCCATATTATCTTTTGGAATCATTAACCTTGAAAAATATGCAATTAAAAGGAAAAGAATTATAAAAAAGAGGACAATTTTGAAAAAGTAGTTCTGTTTTAAATGCATGATAACCTCCTCATATAATATGTAGCGTAATCAGTTCAACATACAGATGTTAAAAC